>Ga0247611_10007993_pt1 | contig 13144 bp, 12 predicted proteins | sample 177DNAGHGhighgp2_FD_192422 | JGI IMG/M metagenome (GOLD analysis project Ga0247611, IMG submission 192422) | Sheep rumen microbial communities from Palmerston North, Manawatu-Wanganui, New Zealand - 1770 DNA GHGhigh gp2 | ecosystem: Host-associated > Mammals > Digestive system > Stomach > Rumen... | reverse complement strand
AGATAAACTTCATCTGCAATTTGGGAATTCTTATCGGTCGAAAACCTCTGCAATGCCCACCACGAAACAGATTGATCCGAATACTCAGTCGCATAAAGGTCATCCCCTGAGTATTCCAGCACAACGATCCTGTTCTTGTTCGTCGTATCCAGATTATACAGATTGATATGTTCTATAAAGGCAGAATTCAGATTTCCGATCGTCCCCAGATAGATGATGTTGTCTCCTGCGTGCGGATTTGTTTCCTGGCGCCGGAGATGCAAAAGCTTCCATGATCTATCTTTCCCCTCTGAATTTTCACTCCTTCGGATCACATAAATATCGTTATCCGATTGGATGCACACACTTTCGCTTTCGATCCCCGAATAATTACAATCCGTATCTTTCCATGAAAAAACGCTCTGTGATTCTTTTCCATCCAGGAGATCATATTTGCGAAGTCCGTTTCCCAACAGTGCATAAATTTCTTCTCTTCCTTGCTGCAAAAACGAAGCATGAACAGGACAGGTCACTTTTAATCTTTCTCCCAGCTTTTTTCCGGAAGCAGGATCGATCTCAAACATATAAGTGGTCGGCGTGGCTGTCACATCATAGATGTCCTCGGTCAAAAAATACGCATAGTACTTCTTACCGATCTGAAAAATTCGATTTACCTGATTACCAAAGCCAAAATCTTCTTCTCCCAGAAGTTCTCCCTCCGGAGAATATAGAAGAACAGAACTACCTCCTTTTATGAGCATATTCCCGTTTCCCAAAAACAGAATATCCGAATCAGAAGTGATGGCTCTGTCCAACACTATCGGATTCGTCAGTTCTCCTTCCGGAGAAATCTCATACAGTACTGAGGAATCATATACGTATGTACTCGCGTTATAAGCCGTCAAAAGCACCCGCGCTTTACCACTGGGATCTTCCGTCATACACATGAAACTCGATCCGTAAGTGACGCTTACATAATTCTTCAGGACTCCATCCATACCAAAAATCATTAGCCCGGTACGTCGGTAAGATGCTTGCTCGTCCAAGAGTTTCTTATACTCGTCTATATTTTGGGGATCGTAGTGAAAATTTTTAACGCGATCTGTCAGTTCCTGTGGAATAACATACTGCTCTTCCATTAACATAGCAACGCAGTTCGAAAACACCTTCATCTTATCTGTATAACGATGCTCCAATTCTTTGCCTTCCGGAGTCGGGACATCAAGAAGGATCTCCTCACAGGAATAATACGGATCTGTTGCCAGAACGATACGGCTCCGCGGTTCTTTGGGTTTCTTACAACCTGATATGAGCATAAAAGATGCAATGAGAATTGCCGACAGAAAACGTTTCATTGTCTTTTTCATCCTATCATCTCTCCTTAGCCGGGTTTTCCTTTTTTTCGAAATTGCTCTCCTTGCAACTATCTATATTCTATTGCAAAACCCGAAAAAAAAAATAGAGAAAGACCCGGCACGTTGGATCCGCGCATCTCCCCGAAAAACAAGTAATAGCAGCCTGAGCTATTTTTCGCTACAAGGGTAGCTTATCTGTCCATATCCCATTTATGAAAAATCTCTCTATCATTGCAAGCCTTCCAAGCATTCAAGTATTCTTTCAAATGCCACTGAAGCCTTTATTCTCAGCCAGTTATCCTTGCCGCTGTTTTCAACAGCTTTTGAGAAGTCACGGTCTGTAAATATCTTCTTGATCCTTCTTCTAACATCTTCAATGTTATTTTCAAACATTCCTTTATCATCAAGGATATATGTTTTTAAACACTTCATAAGTCTTTCTTTATCTACATAATCGGATAAATAGCAAAGGTCGAATATATCTTTAACTCTTCCGGAAAAAGTACCGAATTTCACAAGAGCACGAAGCTTTTCGGCAAATATCTGCTCCTTGGAATTCATGAGCAGACTGACACCCTCATCGTCATGACAGACATCAAAACAGTATTCGTCCTGTTCAATCTGAATATTCTTATGCACACCAAGATCCATTTTTGTCTTAAAGGAATGACCATTGTCATCTTTTATAACAACCCATACACGCTTGCCGCGATATTCCTGTTGTGACAGTTCCTCAATCGGCCCGGATATCTCAAGCGTAATTCCTTCCAGACAATTCAGTTTCTGAATAAACTGACGAATGGCGTCCTCTTCAATCGAATACTTTATGAAGTCGAAATCGATATCTCTCGTAGCCCGTCGTACATCTCCCGTTATACTGCGCATCACAACGCCGCCTTTTATCGTAACATTCCGGTCGAACGAACTCTCTGAAATTGCCTTCAGTACAATATCCTGACACACCCTTGACTCTGCCAATAGTTCGTTATATCCCTCAGCAACCTACCGGGAAGCCATTGTAGCTAGGTTGACCATTAGTATACCTCCGTTCGAAGAACCCTTATGACTGTGTCTTTCTTGGGAACTGCTTCAGCATAATCCCGGATCTTCTCTGGATTTAACTGCGGGAGAAGTCTCCGATAGTTATTCAGTATTTCCTTATAGTAATTGAATGGCAACTTGCTTTTATATCTGATCAGTTCAATCAACATTCTTTCCCTATCAAAAATGGGAAGTGAATATCCTTTATAGTCCGTGGTCGTCTTTCCCAGCTTCAGCAATTCCTTCGGCATAAACACCTGTTTTACTCTGGAATCAGCAATTGGTGTTGCCTCTCTCTTGGTAGCCAATGTATATAGATCCGGAATCTCATCGGTCAGTCCATACAAGTAAAAGGCCGTATCCATTGTTATTACCGAAGAAGGGTATTTGAAGCATACAACAGCTAGTTCAGGAACACTCTCTGTCTCAGAAAAGATACCTTTATCTATTCGGAAGAGTTTTCCTGCACTCACCATCTGATTAATATAATAATCTGATCCGTATTCTTTTATGCATTCGGCACGAGTTTTCAACTTAACACCTCATTTACATAATTCTATGCATTTCTTATTGTTTTGCATAGGTTTATACAAATTGTAACACCACTAATACCTGCCGTCAACGACACAAAGAATAGGATCAAGTCGAATAAAAAATATCGATCCTTTCTAATTTATTGATGTCTTCTCAGAACATCTCTTTTGCTGTGATTGTTTATTGAGCTTTACTGCTCACATCTCTTTGCCCATATTTATCGTCCACTCCCGGGCAAGAAGTCTCTCCCCAAATGGGGAGTTCCTTCGGATCTCCAACTCCCAGGATTTTGATGTCCTTCCTACTCCAACGCTCATTGGGTGTGACGGCTCACGATGCTCGTTCATCGCTTCAACGCTTGGCCTGTGACTACGCGTAGGGTTCTGATGGAGGTGTTGGATCTGCTATTCAGTTGTCAAGGTACAGGGGAGGGTGAGTGATCCCCCGGGTAATTGCAGAAACATTTGTTCGTTTGTTTGGCAGATATTAACACGAAAATTTATTCGTTTCAATGTAAGCGTCAAACCATGCGCCCCGAGAAAAAATAACGCTGCGTGAGCAGCGCTTATTTTTTGTAGCAGACTTCTGGCAAGGTCTTCGACCATGGTACCAAGCTGTCGATTTCTTCCTTCGGTATGGGATCGCCTTTGTCCATAAGCTCCGGAATCTTCTCCAGAAGATACTTCACGTACTGGTACGGACGAAGCTCGTTGAGTTTGGCAGTCTCAGTTATGCTGTATAGGATAGCGCTGGCCTTGGCTCCGCGGATCGAATCACAGAACAGCCAGTTCTTCTTGCCGATGCAGAATAGACGAATTGCCCGCTCGGAAGCAGAGTTGTCGATCGGGACTTCTCCGTCTTCGAGGAACACCTTCAGATACTTTTCCTGGTTGAGGTTATAACGTATGCCTTCTGCCGTTTTGCTCTTCGGCGGAACTACGCCGGAGAACGCAATATCTTTCAGCCATGCAAAATACTCCTCCACAAGAGGCTTAATCTCCTTAGTCCTCTTCTGTAGTCTCTGTTTCGGATCCAGATCTTTCAGTTTCCCTTCTATCTGGTATATTCGGGCGATTCTTTCCAGTGCCTGGTTCGCTATCGATCTCCGTATGCTTTCCGGATTTCCTTTGCCTGCTGCCTTGATCGCATCTGCGAAGTACGGCGTCCGGCTTGAACATCTCCAGGGTTTCCGGTGGGGTCTGACTTGGCTGGCATTCGATTTCTGCAAATGCCACTTGCTTCTCGGGAACAACAGATGGAAGTTGTGGTTGCATGAGTTGAGCCATAGCTCGGCGGACTTTTCTTTGCCAATAGTAGTAGCTCTTAACTCCGATCCCGTGTTCTTCCGTCCACGCTGTTACTGTCATCCCACTAGGGCGTCTCGAACACTCTTCCACGATCTTCGTCCATTGCGCCAACCGGATCTCATACGTGCTCCTGTCCATACCTGCCTCCAGACTCTAATTTCTCCAAATAGTTTTTTGAGTTTTTTAAAGTCTGACATATCCGCACTCATTTTTGAAGGCGCATGGTTTGACGCTTACAATGTCTCTCAGTTCAGGACCTGGTTTCCTTTCGTAAGCGTCAAACCATGCGCCCCGAAAAAAAATAACGCTGCGATGAGCAGCGCTTATTTTTTGTAGCAGACTTCTGGCAAGGTCTTCGACCATGGTACTAAGATGTCGATTTCTTCATTCGGTAGGGGATCGCCTTTGTCCATAAGTTCCGGAATCTTCTCCAGAAGATACTTCAAGTACTGGTACGGACGAAGCTCATTGAGCTTGGCAGTCTCAGTTATGCTGTATAGGATGGCGCTGGTCTTGGCGCCTCGGATCGAGTCGCAGAACAGCCAGTTCTTCTTGCCGATGCAGAATGGACGGATTGCCCATTCGGAAGCGGAGTTGTCGATCGGGACTTCTCCCAAAGAGATAATATACTGTCTGTGGCGGTGAAATCAACTGTTCACAAATGCTAACTAGGAAATTGAAAATCTTCCAGGTATTGATTGCATGCAAGTCTTCTTTTACTTGATCATCTTACAATTCGTTGTCAGATCGTTTCTGTACGCGAGCAGGACCAACTCCATTTTCATAGGCTATCGCTTCCTTTAATCCAGTGACAATATCGTCAAACAAAGATCTTTCTTCACTCAGTCGAGACTGTGTCGTTGATTGAGGCTCACGAATCTCTATTCCATCCTGAAGCGCTGCCTCAAGCCAAGCTCTTTTGGCGTCAATGGCATTTCTTTTCAGATCTTCCATTGTTTCAGCACTAGTTATGCATCCCGGCAACTCCGGGAAACTTGCAACATATCCCCCTTCATCCGGATCGGAAACAATTTCAAGTTTGTATGGTAAGGTCATGTAGTAGTCTATCGTTTTCTCAGTCATTGTTGCTCTCCTCCTTATACAACCATCAGAAGTATAATATCCTATTCTTTCTGAATCAATCCTCAAATTTACTGCATAGCCGGCATCTTGATTTCAATGGCGAGTATTCCTCCAAGTGCAGCTGCAATTCTTTCGAGCGTGCTGACAGATGGATTGGCAATGCCCCTCTCGATCTTCGAGATATCCGACTGATCCATCCCGGAATATGTGGCTAGTTCCTTCTGCGTCATACCGGCAAGCGCACGTGCATACGCAACCGCGCGCGCAGACGTTTCATGGAGAGACATCTTCTGAATCTCAATCATCCTTCCACTCTGATAGATCGTTTCAACCTCTACGTAAAAGTCCTCTTGCAAAAGACTTCACAAGAGGACTGATTCACGCTATTCGAACTAAACTAATAATTATTCATGCCTTCGAAACAGCACTTACCACAGTACTATAATTACCATAGATTTTCTTTCCATTTACGGTCTTAAATGCTCGTACTTTGTAGTAATATGTTGTACCTGTCTTCAAGGCAGTACTTACTTTACTATTATCTGAAACCCAGCAAAGATAGTCGAATGGCCCATTCTTCGATGTGCTTCTGTACACTTCATATCCTGTAGCACCGGTAACGGCATTCCACGTGAGCTTAATGCTTGTAGCTGAAGCGGATACTGCCTTCATATTGCTTGGTGTTGCAGGCTTCGGAACTGCGCTGACTACCGTACTGTATGCACTATACACTTTATTTCCGTTCACGGTTTTATACGCACGCATCTTGAAATAGTAAGTTTTACCTGTTGTCAGTCCAGAGCAGTTTCTGCTTGTTGCCGTCACCGATCCAAGAAGTACGAATGAGGAATCCTTTGATGTACTCCTAAATACATCATATCCCGCAGCGCCCTCAACTGCTGCCCATGAAACTTTAATCGATGTAACTGATGTAGATACAGCTTTTACATTTGTTGGTGTAGAAAGTTTCGGAGCTGCACTTACAATAGAACTATAAGCACTATACACTTTGTTTCCGTTCACGGTTTTATATGCGCGAACTTTGAAATAATAGGTTGTACCCGTTGTCAGTCCTGGGCATTTTCTGCTCGTTGCAGTCACCGATCCAAGGAGTACATAAGTACCACTCTTCGCTGTACTTCTATAAACTTCATATCCTGTAGCACCGGTTACAGCATTCCATGAAACATTTATCGCGATACCTGACGCTGACGCGGCTTTTGCGCCTGTCGGAGCAGATAGTTTTGGTGCTGCACTTACAATAGAACTATAAGCACTATAGACCTTCTTTCCATTTACCATCTTGTAAGAACGGACTTTGAAATAGTAGGTCTTTCCGGTCGTCAGACCAGGGCAATCCCTACTGGTTGCAGTAACAGATCCGAGAAGTACATATGTGCCGTTCTTTGTTCCACATCTATATACCTCATAGCAGGCAGCATTGCTTACTGCATTCCAAGACACCTTTACACTGGTGGACGAAACGGATACAGCTTTAACATTGGCGGGTACCGCAGGTCTTGCGACCGTTGGTGTAGGTGTAGCTGTAGGCTTCTTAGTTGGTGTAGGTTTACGCGTAGGCGTCGGAGTAGCCTTCGGAGAAATAAAGACGCCCTCTGACCTCCAACTATAAAACCATTCTCCATCCACTAACTTGCGAGAATTCACAATGAATTCATAAGTATTTCCAGTCTTCAAGTTTTCAACAACCATACTGGTTTCATTAGTTATTCCGGCCACTGTCGATCTAGTAGCTGTAGGGTTATCAAAATAACTTACTTGATACCCTGTCACTCCCTCAACACTATCCCATGAGATTTTAACACTAGTTGCAGAAGTGGCTACAGCTCTTACATTTTGTGGAGCGGGAAATTCTTCAATAACTCTAATTGTAATCCTATCCGTGTCAACAGATCCAGCGGCGTTTGAGCATGTAACAAAGAATGTATATGTTCCTACCTCTTCAAATGTAACTGTATGATATTCGCGGGTTCCACAATCGTAAGTTAATATTCTCCCTTTCCCTTCTTTGTCTAATTTTGCAGTATATTTTTTCGCATAATCTGCACTGAATTCAAAGATTACAGAATCTCCTACGAATATATTTTTATGTGTATAGCTTATCGTTGGATTCGTAGGTTTATTCGACAATTGAATTTCAACTCTAACAGGTTCTCCTTCCACTTTTGGTGTATGACTCAAGCATACGTTATGTTTACCATTATCAGCTGAATTGATTGCATAGATAGTAATGTAATGTGTACCTTCTGAATCAATATCTAGGTATTCAGCATAACGATGGTTTCCTGATATACCATATGCTGCATTTACATCATCACTTTCTTGATTTGCGCTCAACTGACGAAGTAGTACATTGTCTACATATACATTAATCTTCAGTGATACACTTGAATCATCGGGATCGAATGCCCAACCTTGAACATACAATTGTCCATCCCTGGCTTCACAGAAATCCCAGCACCCAACAGGATTTTGATCATTGTCAATCACTGCAGGATAGTGATATCCTACTGTGAAGCTACGTGAATCTTCTGCAAAACGGGAACCACTGATAGTATAGTTCTCTCCTATACGTACATAACTGGAATAATTTCCTTCAGCAGTTGTTAATCTGTTACCATTTCTTGAAACTACAACAAACCAATGACCAGTTCCATTATCACCATCTCCAAGAAGAATAACGTCACCGGCTTGAATCTCACTGACACTGTAAAAGGCGGTTCCATACCCCCATGGATTATCGCTACCATAGCAATACTTAACATAATCAGCACAATAAGCGCAACAGCTTGCACTGTTCCAAGCAGATACTTTAGGTCCTTGACTACCTCCCCACCAGACTCCGTTAGCCCATCGCGAATCATTTATAAACGACTGTATTGATTGAGCCATAGGATAAATATCTGAATTTTCAATATTCTGGATATCCCTAGTTCTTTCTATAGAATCTACTGTCCGATCATCTTCAGAAGCGTACACTTCTTGACTTTTTGCGAAGTCAATTGGTAAAACAATCGATGACATCACAATCAAACAAGAGATGGCTACAGTAATCATTTCTTTGATGCGTTTCATGTTTTAAATCACCCCATTTCCAAAAGATATTAGCTTGCGTTGAAAAGGCAAGCTAATACTGCTGTTCTTAGAATAGCAGTGATTTTTCAGAATAAAGCATGATTGTTTTCAATTCGTTAATATGTCAAAAAATCAACTCAAAAAAGCAGTTCACTATCATCGTAAACTGCCTTTTGCATCAAGAAAATCAATATGTTCATACTGCGAAGTTGAATACTTTCTCAACCACATCCCCGTTATCATCATATATCAAATAGCGGATCAGATTGTGTTCATGGCCGTGAGTGTTTCGGCCATGGTCCAAGTCGTATCGACGTAATAGTATTCTCCATCGAGGCGTACTATATTCAAGCGTTGTCCGGCGCCATCATTCATAAGGCTATTTGCAGAATCGGCTTCTGCAAATATTTGTAGTGCATCTATTCTTAAATGCCTCATTCATGAGATCCTTTCTTTTCTTCTCTTTCTCTCTGCAGTTCATACATAAATCCAGAAGTGATGATACCTGCCGGCATGGCTATGATAGCAATACCCATGAATGAGGAGATCATCGTTACCACTCTTCCGGCAGTCGTCACCGGATATATGTCTCCATATCCCATCGTGGTTAGCGATACAGTTGCCCAATATACCGCATCAAAATAGTTTCCAAAACTATCCGGTTCAACATTGAATATTATCAATGCTGAAACCAACACATATACCACCGCCAGCATACAAACCACCAGCAAAGACTCTTTTTGCTTTTTGAAAACCATCAATACAGTCTTAATACTCTTGGAATATCTGACTGCCTTGAATACTCGAAAAGCTCTGAACGTTCGCATCAGGCGGACAAGCTTAAAGAGTTTAAATCCGTTACTGACAAGCGTTATAGACGGCAGAATCGTCAGAAGATCAAAAATTGCCATTGGCGTAATCGGATAGATGAAGAACGACTTGGCGCCTTTCTTCATCTTCAAATCCGAAATACTCCATCTCAGAAAATAATCCAGTATAAAGATTCCGACTGTAACCTTATCAATTACAGTGAAAGCAAGACTAGAGTGTTTAAAAGCCAAAGGAACAATACTGGCAACAATGACAATCATCATCCCGATGTCATACCAATCCAACGAAGTATTGTCGTCATCTTCCTCATCAGGAGATTCAACCAGATATAGTAGTTTTTTTCGAAACTCCATTTTAGTTCCTTCTTTCATTTATGATGCAATGCTAGAAAAATTACACATATTTCAAACAAAAATCCTCATATGGATGATTCCACAATTTGCATACGCATATCAGGAGTCATAATAGACATATTCATATTCAGTCACGGTAACGCTTCCGTTAACTTCTACCTCTTGCCTAGTTACGCTGCCTTTATCGTCATATTCATAAGTCCAATTATACGTGTTGAGAATCTTGCCACCTTCCGGTTTCGAATATTCTACCATGTGGGATTTCCTACCATCGGAGTTATATTCCCACTCTTTTCTGTATTCCTCCCAGCTAAGTGCACCTTCATAATGCGAAGAGTAAACTTCCGTTTTAATATTTCCATCGGAATCATATTCCCACTCATACCATTCTACAAGCAGTCCATCTGGCCAGTAGTGCTGTTTCTTTGTCATCAAGCCATTCTCGTCATATTCATACTGATAATACCTAAGCATACTCCCGTCTTTCATATATCGAGTCTCTTTAGTATTGTTTCCAGCATCATCATATTCATATTCAACCCGAAAGGCGGAAGGTTTGGTGTTTTGTTCCACAATTTTATTACCTTTTGTATCATACTCCCACTCGATCAGTTCCTGAGTTGTATTTTTGATTAGATTATTGCGCTCTTTCTTTATACAATTTCCATTCGAATCATATGTCCATTCAGTACATTCGTAAACTACCCCCTTCGTGTTGAAGTGATTCTCTTTAAGAATGTTGTCATTTGAATCATATTCGCGTTCAAATGATTCGTATGGCGTATCAAGTGTATATTCTTGAGAGTTCTGATATACTGTTTCTCTTACTGCTTTTCCTGATGAATTATATTCGTAAACTGTTTGAGCAGAAACAGAGCCATTTGAACCGAGATGGCGCACTATTTTCTCACGAACAGATGGCTTTGATGCCTTATTTACAGGACTTGTATTTTCCGTAATTGAATTGACATCCTCTGTTGTAGTACTTGTATTTTCTTTTGTTGTAACGGTATCTACTTTATTGGTATCCGAAGCAACGGAAGATATATCGCCTTCATCTGTTCTATCAGATTTTTGACTGCATCCACCAGTCTGCAATGAAATCCCCAACATCAAAGCAATTATCACGAACGAGCATCTTTTTTTCACACTAACACCTACCTTCTCACATCAACTCTCCGGAGTCACAAAAGAATAATTCATAAAGAACAAAAGCTGTGCATTGAAACTCCATATACTTGAATAAAGTCATGCCTAATTCTTTCTCTTATACAATTCCGAACAAATGAGATATCCATGGTTTCTCGTCATATAGAAGAGCTGATCATTCAGGTCTTCATCTATGGAAACATCATATGGGTTAATCAGTCCGAAATCATTGCACACAGAGCTGATAGTTTTGTTTTCTTCGAAACTGACATTCGGCCATTCATCATAATAGAAACTGGAACAGCCGTCTTGTTCAAATCCATCGAGAGATACAACATAGACAAGAACATTTCCTTTGAGTTCAATTGAGAAGTGCTTGCTTTCATCCCTAAATGTAACATAACCAGGTTCATCGACCATTTTCCATATATCGCCTACTTCATACCATTTATCTGTATAATTGTATGTCAAATGTCCTGAAAAGCTCTTTTCATCAAGTTCATATACATTACTTGGCAAATCTTCCAGTTTAAATGATTTGCGCGGCCTGATCTTAACGTCCTGATCCATCGCCGGCAACCAATGCATAAGAGCGCTTTGTACATAGCTACTTACAGTATGCGTTGTGTAAATCCCATCAAATACCTCTTTAGCAGTCATGCCTGAAATCGTGTTAACAAGATCCAAATAGGCTTTTTCGTCTTTAAATGCTCTATTCACGATTTTCTTAAAGCATTCCATAGCGTTGGCTTTTTCTGAGAAAACATAATAGTTTACAGAAGTTGCGGACACCCTAAAATCTACGACAGGAACAGAGTAATCTTTATCAGCATATGTCCCTTTACAAACTCCTGTTTCCTCAGAATCATATGAACACCTCACGTAGGAAACGCAATAATCAAGATCATAATCTCGTACACCTTTAGATGCGGCACTTCCTTTTGCCCAGTACAATTCCGAGAGATCTCCCATAAATGGTATGAGATTTGCTATCGGTTTTTGAATTATTTCATCTGAAATAATGATATTAGAGAGTGAGAACTCCTTTTCGTTTTCGATATAAACCCCTTTACGAAGCTGGTCCGAACTAATCGAATCAGAATCACCTTTAGTAGCACCAACTTCATTTTTCAGATAGTCCAAAAATGCACTTGAATCCGTTATATCACGCTTGGCTGTCTTTTGTGCTGACTCTTCGGATGCCGAAGTCGTTTCAGTATCTGAAGTATTCTGCTCTTCTGTAGTTGTTGTAACCTCAGCACTTGAAGTAGTTTTTGATTCTGTAGTCGCAGTTGTCACATCAATTGACTTAGAACATCCAAATAGTTGACACGAAATTGCCAGGACCAAAACTGAAGCAAGACGTTTTTTCATAATCATCACCCCATATTTCGAAATTCAGGAATTATAAATGCCTTGCTTGAAAAGGAAGGCATTTACTGTTATTCGTAGGATAACAGCGCATTTACAGTGTTTTCAGGCAGTTTCGTTTGCTTGTAAACTTTTTATTAACTAATAATCCAAAAACTCAGCGATGTGATGAAGCAGATAGTTTCGGTGCTGCACTTACAATAAAACTATAAGCACTGTATCCTCAGTTTAAGAATTTATAAAGCTTTTCCCAAATCCATTGTCCCGAAAATCCGAAAGTGGTAGATTACTTTCGGAATGAGATTGTTATAGATTGGAAGTGTTTCAGATGGAACTGATCTGGAAGAGGAAAGACGAATTCACATTACAACCGAAGCTTTACGATATAACGGAAGTTTTTGCAATGACCGCACTCGTATCTCTCCTCGGGTTCGTCGTTGAGAATCTCTGGATGCTCACCCGAAGCGGTTTTATCGATAACCGTAACATGAACCTTCCATTTCTTCTCGGTTATGGCATCGCCGTCGTCGGGATGTACCTCCTGATCGGTACACCGAAAAAGGGCCACTTTTTCTTTTATTTCACCATCGTATTCTTCATGGTTTCTTTCGGTGAGATTGCACTTGGCTACCTGGTCGAGAAGCTCTGCGGCTTCTACTACTGGGATTACACTTCCCTTCCGCTGCACCTGACACGCTACACAAGTTTTTTCACCAGTCTAGGTTTCTCTACGATCATTACAATGTTCATGTACTTCTGCTACGAACCCACGATGGAATTCTTTCACAAGCACAAGAATAAAAGACGCCAACGTATCTGGATCGTTGTCTTCGTTCTCATGATCATCGACTTCTTTTACAGTTTCCACTCCATGCGTATGCTCGGTGATCTCAACAAGACCTGGAAGATATACATTGACTTGATTTAATCGGCACTATTACTATAGTGATATCTTTTGATTGTTTTGCCTTGTCTTTATATCACCACAGCGATATAATGCAAGTAAGAACTTGTAATGTCAGAAACGGAGGTAATGCAATGAGTA
>Ga0247611_10007991_pt1 | contig 13145 bp, 1 predicted proteins | sample 177DNAGHGhighgp2_FD_192422 | JGI IMG/M metagenome (GOLD analysis project Ga0247611, IMG submission 192422) | Sheep rumen microbial communities from Palmerston North, Manawatu-Wanganui, New Zealand - 1770 DNA GHGhigh gp2 | ecosystem: Host-associated > Mammals > Digestive system > Stomach > Rumen ... | reverse complement strand
CCCCAATCCCCAATTATACAATTAAATTTTAAAAATAAATTATTAAATAATTATTAAAATTAATAATTAAATTAAAAGAAATTAATAATTTAATATTTAAATGGCAATTTTATTAATTAATATTAATTAAATTTGAAAATATGGAAGACAAAAATTTAAAAAATGGTAATTTATATAGTTATAATTTTTCTTTTTTTCTCTTTAAATAGATGCTAGCACATCACTTAATACTTCTTTTGAGGCTCTTATGAAAGGAATAGACCAAGATATTGCCAAAAAAGGTACTTAAAAATTTTTATAATTTTTTATAGACTTTAATTCTCTTAAGGAAAACACAAATAAATTGAGACAATTAATAAGTAAATGCAAGGAGAAAGAAGTAAAAGAGAGCAAAGAAAATCCACAAAAATCTTCTCAAATTACTTCTAAATATTTAAGCGAATATATAATTAATATTTTTGAAAAAATTGAGACAGAGTTAGATAAAAGAAAAGAGCAAGGTGCAATTGATTTTAAGCTATTGATTATTGAACTTTATTACCAATTATTATTTAAGACAAAGGAAAAAGAGATTTGGAAGAAGTTTTTTAAATTAATTAATAAATATTTAAAAAACGAAGTAGAAGATATTGGAATTAAAATATATAAATATTTAATGCCTTTAGTAAATATACATTCTGAAAGAATTGGTGAGTTAAGTATAAAAGGATTTACACAAATTTTAATTTATATAAATGAAAATGCAAAAAGAGTAGTAGAAATATGGAAAATTAATATAAATAATGATAAACAAGATAAAAATTTAATTAAAAATTCAATTGAACTATTAGGATATTATTCTTATGTCTTACTTTGTATTTATGTTAATTACAATAATTATATTAATTCACATAATTCTCAAGATGACTATTTAATAGAAGCAAGAGCTCAAAAAAATAATTTATTAGAAAGTGTCAGGAAAGCAATTAATTCTATAAAAATAATTGAAAAAGAAAATTTAAATTCTAATTACAAAAATTTTGTTTTAGAAAAATATTCGTTTTTCTTAATACAAATGTTGTATATTTTTTATATATTAAAAGGCAGAAATATTAATAAAGAAGAAATAGAATTAATTTGTCATACTTTTCAATTCATTTTAAAAAATACAACAATTATACTTACTTGCCAAATTAGCATGAAATATTTTGAAGATATTTTAAAATCAAGTAGTAGAGCTAATTTACCAAATGGTGAAATAAACTATTTCTCTGATGAAATAAAGAGAAATTGGAAAGATTATTTTAATGAAAATAATTATTTGCAAAATAAATATAAATCAGATAATAAATATAACTTAGTATTAAAAAATGTAATAAAATATTATTTGTATTGTTTTAATAAGCAAATGAATTCAGAACCAATAATTTTTTTTAAAGAAATATCATATAATATTATTAATGGTAATCTTAAAATGTTTAAAAATTTTACAACAAAAATAAATGATTTCAGAATATCAATTGATATAAAAACTCAAATCATATATCTTATTCTATGTTTTTGTGATTGGAATTCAAAAGAGGAACGCAATATAACATTCGATATTTTATACTTCTTTTTAAAGCAAATGACATCATTTTATCATACTTTATTTTCATTAAGTAATGAAGTTATTTCTTTCCCTTTAAGAGATGAAAAGCAACAACAGAAAGAAATTCTTCAAAAAAATATGTTAAAAATAAACATAGAAGAAAATGATAATAATTCTATTAAAAAAAATAATTTAAATAGTTTATTTTTGTTGTTACTAAGTAATAAATATGATAAATATATATATATAGAAGATCAAAAGCAACTGCATGAATTTCTTAAGAATTCTCTTATTGTTTTAAAAAAATTAATTGAAGAATTAAATAAAATGTTACTAAAAAAGGAATATACTGATTATGCAGAGGTAAGATGCTATGTGATAAATAAAATAGCAACTCAATTAAGTAAATTTTTTTTCTATTTTTTCTTTATTTTTGAGAAGACAAGAATTAATCATCAAAGTCATGATAATGCACCTGATTTAATTGATAAATTATTAGAAATCTATATATATTCATTTCCTAATAATGATTTACATTTATTCAGTGTTATATTTAAAAGATTAATGCCATACATATTTAAATTATATAAATTAGGATGTAAAATATGTCCTAATAAAAATTGTATTTCAACAAGATTAATACATAATATATTCAAAAATATAAGAGTTACAAAAACAAGAGAAACTTTATTTAAAATATATTTGGAATATTTTAGCTTGAAAATATATGAAACAGGAAATCCTATAGAATTATTTAATTCAGAGTCAAATAGTCCTTTTAATACTTCTATTACATTAAGTGAAAGTATAAATAATATAACAATATTAAAATCAATATTTTTTAATTTGTTGGATTGCGCTCATGATATAGAATATTATAAAAATAAAATAATTCCATTGATTATTGATTTCTTACATTTGTCAAAATGTTCTGAATATTATGGAAATTATATTTATATTTTGAGATGTCTTTTTAAATATTTAAAAACTGCAATAACTGCTGCACAAAATCCTTCAGGAAATGAAAGAGCTGAAAAAAGCCAAAAATTAAAATTAAGTAATGATTTTAATATAGAAATTAATTATATTTTATATGCAATTATCAAGTATTTAGTAAATATAAAAGAAAAAACACCGTTCTTAAGTGAATTAATTTCAGAGATAATAATGACAATGCCAGTGAAATTCAGATTTTTATCAGAAATACCTCATTTAATATTCCCTTCTTTAGTAGATTCATTATGCAATGGCTCTGAAAATATTCAACTTAATTTATTGAATTTAGAAAATTGGATGAATATTTATGTTAAACATCCAGAAAATGTAGTGCCTTTTATTCAACAAAATTTATCTAAAATTGCAGATTCATTATCAGGTAATTTATTACGTCTTTCAAATATTAATGTTTGTTTAACTTCGTTAAAATGGCTATCAAAATTAGGAGGAAAAGGAAGAAATTATTTAAAAAAAAAGAAGATAAATACAAAAACTTGTCCTACTCAGATATTAACAATGAAATTAAAAGAAAAAAATAGTGATAGAACTTTAGATTTCATTCTAGACAATATAATTGATATTGATGTTGATAATAGTATTAATTGGAGTAATAAAACATTTCATAAAAAAAGTGTTACATCATCTGATAAAAAAATAATATATAATTATATTGAAATATATAAAAATTGCTTGGTTGCTTTTTTTAATAAAAAAATTGATTACGAATATATGATTGAGGTTAAAAAAAGTATAATTGAAGGTATTAATTTTAATGAAGAAGAATTTAGCTTAGGCCATTCTTTTAAAACTATGAATGAAAAAAATTCCAAAATTAAGATTAATAGTTTATTTAGGAAAAAAGAACATTTCATAATTGGGAAAATAATAACAGGATTCTTTTTGATTAATTCTGCATATATTTCAATACAAAACAATCAAAAAGATCAAAATTTTCAAGGAAATAATTTAATGAAATTTATAAGCGACTATTTTCTAATGATCTTACTTTCTAAAGAAAAAAATAATAAAAATATGCTATTATTTGAAATTGATCCTATTATGTTTATTGATGAAATGATTCAATTCTTATTTAATAGCAATCCAACTATAATTAGAAATACAAATGTTCAATTAACTGATTATTCACTAAAAATTATAAACAACATCATTGATTCAATAAATTCATTCTTTGATAACGACATCAAAATAATTAAAAATTTAGAAATAGTAGAAATAATATATATGAAATTTATAAATTGTTGCTATGTTAATGAATCATTAAGAAAGGATTCTGGATTAATGTTATTAAAAATATTATTACAAAAATTCGACAGAATTATTAACTTTAAATATCTTAAATATTTTTTTAAATGTATTACAAGTGCTATATGCCAATATCCAAATATTATTAAAATACAATTTAAAAAAAGTTCTAATATTTTAGTTGAAGTAATTGATTCTTTAATTAATATGTTTGTTATAAATGATGAAAATTATTGCAAATTGAGTGAAGAAGATCTAAAGGAAAATTTAGATAAAATGATGGATGATAATTTCTTAGTTGGTAAAGGAAAAGATATTATCTTTAATGCAAAAAATAATTTTATAATGCTTTTTGATTTTATAAGATATAGCTTTGATGAAATTATAGAAAAAATTGATATACAAAATGATTATACAAGAAATTTTGGTAATTATTTATTAAATAAAATATTTGGAAAAATTCCTCAATTAAAGAAAATACTACCAATATTATTTCAAATAGATATAAATAATATAACGATAATTGAATTTTATAAGTATTTTATGCAAGCTAATATTAATTTAGATTATAGACAAATAATTTCAAATTGTAATAATAATATAAGCAATAATGAAATAAATATGGCTAATTCCAATAGTTTTATTCTTCGAAACTTTAATTCAACAAAGATATATAAAAAATTAGATGTTATTTTTAATGCTTTAACAAAAAGATTAGGTTTAAGAGATAAAATTTTCACAAATTTAATAGCATATTCTGATTCATTAATTAATATTTTTAGGTACTGCCCTACTTTAATAGAAGAATATATTTTTTCAGAAAAAAATAAGCATGTTAATTTATATTTGGCAGTAATTAAATCTTTATATTTTAATATATTAATAAGTTATTTCAATTATTGTGAAATCTCAATATATTTCAAAGGTGCTGATCAATTTAGAACAAAATTAATATATTTATTTATGGAGCAATTACTGGTTGAAAAAAATATGAAATATTCATATAAAATAAAAGAAAGTGATGGAAAAGAAATTATAATTGAAAATGAAGTGAAAGAAGAATATATTGAAATTATTGAAAAATATGTTTATGAGCATGAAATTTATAAAAATGAAGTGGATATAAGAAATTATTTAATAGGTGAATTATTTGAATATTTAGGATTAAGAATTAATATGGTCAGTAAATATATTAATTTATTAAATGAGTTATTTAATAAATTAAATTTTAATGGATGCTCACAAAAAGAAAGAGAAGAAATTGATATATTTAAAATGAAAACTGCTAAATTAATATTTATACAAATATTTAATTTAAATTCATCTACAATAATAAAACAATCAAAAAGATTTTTATATGATACTTTTAAAAATAATAATAATTTAAGAGATAAAATTTATGTTGAAAATTATAATAAAATAAATAATTTGATTGAAAAAATAAATGAAAACGAAATCAGGGAATCAAATTGTTCAATAAATCAAGACATTATTACTGGGTTGAATATAGATTCTATTAATGTTTTATTAATTATATGCAAAACTATGAAATTAGATGACAAATTGTCTAACAATTTAATAAATAAAATTTATGTTTTTGATAAAATACCATCAGATAAATATGAAAAAAATCAATTTATATTATTTTATGGATATATTTCATTATTTTTATATTTTGATAATATTAAAGAAGAAATTTTAAATATTATCTTTAAACAATTATTAAGTAGGATTAAAGAAATAATTATATATCATTCAAAAAATTTATTAAATTTTGACCAAACAAAATATCATTATCAAATAATAAAATTAATAACAAAATATCGTCAAAATTTTAGCAAATTTATATTAAACTATATTTGCAATAAACAAAAAAATAGAATTGAACAAAAATGTGTATTTACATTAGTTAAATTATTAGTTGTTGACGATAAAAAAGCTTTAATTTGTGAAGCACTCTTTACTGAGATCACGAATAAAATAAAAAATGAATTTATTGTCTATAAAGATATATCAAAAATAAAAGAAAATCTTGATATATTAGTATATTTATTAAAATTAAGTAAAATAATTTCAATGTATTCTCCAATTTATTTAAAAAGAACTTTATTGCTTAAAATTATTGATGATTATATTAGAAGAATAATAATAGATTATGATAAAAATTATGGAATATTACAAGAAAATATTAATTATGATAAAGTTATGAAATATTGGCTTGAGCTTAATAAAATTTATATTGAAAATTTCAAAGACCAAAATAAATGTTTATTATCTTTATTCTTTTTTAAATCTATGAAAAATGTATCAAATATAGAAAAAAATAAAATTATAATTTTTATTACATATCGTTTAAGTATAAATGCAAGTGATAAAAATTCTGAAAAAAAGTTTAAATCTATAATGGATGAATTTATTAAATTAGATAATGAAACAGTAAAATATTTTGACATTTTTGTGGAATATTTAATAATTCCGATGATGATAAGATATCTCAAAAATTATAATTTTTTCAAATATTTATCTGTTTCTTTAAATAAAGATAATTCAATAAAAGTAGACAAAGTTGACAAAAAAGAAGATATAAATATTAATAGCAATAATAGCATTAAATATAATGAAGAATATATTTTAAATTTATTAGAAAAATTATCTTTAAGATTAAATGATATTAAATTTGATAATGAAAAAAAAGAAGAAGTGAAATACAAGTTAACATCTTTATTAATTATAATATATCTAGAATATTTAAATAAAAATAATTATAACAAAGATCACAATGAACAAACAAGAAATATATTTTATACAATCCAAAGTATATTAAGTCATTCACCTTATTTAAAAGATAAAGAGGGTTTAGGATTATGGAGAATATATCTTTTATTAGATATATGCTTGTTTTCTGAAAGGGAATCTAAGGAAAATAATATTAAAAATATTTCTAATTTTTATAAGAATTTAAATGAAGATTACTCAAATATTGAAATTATAGCATATGAATTAATATTTCCATTTTCTCAAACTGATAATGCACTAGAACAATTAATTTTGTATTATAATAGTGAATCCAATTTCAGTGGTATATTTAATCTTTTGAAAATTATATTAAAATTTCCAAATATAATTAATAAAGCAACAGATTCTACTATAAAACTTATATTAAATTTTATATATGAAATAAGTTCCAAATTATCTAAAAATAGTTTAATTCATAAGAAAATTTTAATCCAATCATTAGGATTAATAGTTGCATATTTATCTAGTCAAAGAGAAATTATTAATAAAGGGAATAATGAAAATAGGAAATGTAAAAATATTGCAGATTTAAATAATGCAGCATTTAATGTGGGGTTGAAATTATATAAAATATTATTTTTTTCTAATAGTTCAAATGATAAAAATGAGGATGATAATTTTGAAATGCTTAAAAAATTAATTATATATATTAGGGAAATCCTTAATTCATCAAATGAATTTCAAATAGCGGTTCCTTTAATTGAACAAAAATCAATAGATTCCATAAGAAATATTCATATCCATATACAATTATTAAGAATTTATTTCTTTAATATTAAAATTGATTCAATATATAAAAATTTAGAATTATATTTAAAGATATACAAAATAATGAATGATAATAATGTAAATTATAGGATTTTTAATGATTTTGCATTTGTATTTCGACTATTAAATGATGATAAATTGCTTATACAGTTAAATAATAAAGAGAAGCCTAATGAAAAGTATTTTATAGCTCATAAATTATCAATGCTTGATTATATTGAAGTTTTAATAAAAGATATTAATAAAAAGTTTACTAATTATGATATAAAAGATTTATTTGCGAACTATACTAAAAGTAATGAGAAACCTGGAAATTATTATGATAGTATAATAAAAAAAATAATTATTTATTTAACAATAAATAAGTTATATACTGATAGAAATCAAAATTCATATGAAAATCGTATTCCACAAAATAATGCTAATACACAAAACAATAATATAAATTATAATCCAAATATACCAACAATAACAAATGAAACTCAAGCCATTAATAATAATAATCAACAACAGCAGCAGCAGGCACAACAAACAATCCAATTTCAACAACAACAGTTGAGAAATGGTCAGGCCGGCAATCAATTTCAACAACAAATCATTAATGATAAATGGCTAGAAACTTTTCATATAAATGATTTTAAATATTTTATATTTATTAGAAAATTAGTAGAAGATTTTTATTCTAATAATACTAATATTTCATTTGAAGATAATATTTTAAAAGAAAAATTAGAAAAAAGATTAAAATCCTCTCGAGAAAGTTTAGATATGATTCATTCTATTACTTATTCATTTTTTGAAAATTTTTATTGCTTTACATTATTTTTTTTAAGAGAATATAAAATCCAATATGAAATTTATTATAAAAGGGGATATCTAAATTATTTGAATATTATTAATAAAGATATTAGGGAATATTTTATTACAAGCCACAACTTTTATTTTAATTTAAGAGACTTTGAAGATTTAAAAAAAATAAAAAATGAACCTATAGAATGTGTTTTGCATGACAAAGAAAAAGAAAAAAATAAAATATTAAATTCTATCAATAATATACTAATTGTTTATCCTGATATTATATTAAGTGGATTTCTTTTCTTCTTTCAATGTGATGAAATTGTTGAAAAATATTCTCATATTCTGTTAGATTTGTTTCTTTATGTATATAGAAGTTTCCGTGATAAATTCTATGATCCTTTATTAGAGCATTTATTAAGCAAAATTATGAATAATAAATTATTAAAAGATAAACTTGAAGAAAAAAATAGATTTATGTTTAGAATATTAAATTGTTTAGAGCTTTTAAGTGCATTCAAAGTAATAAGAACAAATGAAAATATTTTAGAGATATTTATAAATTATTTAAAAAGTTGTTTAAATGTCCCCAATTTTAATAAAAATGATCCTAATGTGATTCAATCTTTGCGTTTTCTTTTATATAATTCTGCTAAATTAGAATTACAAAATAGAAAAAAAATTTTTGAATTAATAAAATCATACATTGGTTATAGTCTGATAGATAGTCTGAAATGGATATTCACATTTGACGTAAATGAAGAAGATTTTGTTTATTCTTTAATTTATTGTGAATCTATTCCATTAAGTATAGATTTTTTATTATCTCATTTTCAGGAAGGAGAAACTTTAAACATAAATATCAATAATTTTTCAAAATATAAAACTTTGAAGAAATATGAGAATAATAAGGAAGATAATGAAAATATGGAAATAGAAAATAATAGAAATGATGAAAAATATGATAAAAATAGTTTCATAAAAAATATTGTTGATAATTGCAATTTAATTACTAAAGAAAAAAAATATGACGAATTATTAGATTTAATAAGAATAAATATATTATCAGATAATCCTTTTTGCTTTAAAATATTCGTTGTTATCTTTTCACAAATTTGGAAAATACTCACTATGAATGAAAGAGAAACATTAACAATATATATTAATGATTTCTTGTTAAAATACTTAGAAAAGCAAAATGATAAAAATAATCAAATTATAAATCTTTTATTTGAAGCTTTTAGTCAATGTAGTCCTCTAATTTATATTAAACCAATAATAATTCAATCATTCATACCATATCAAAATTTCTGGAGTACAAATATATTATATTTAGAAAATTTATTGATGTCAGGAATTGATGTACCAAGTTCATATAATTCACTAATTAATATTTTTAATCAATTGAAAGAAAATGAATTGTGTAATGGGCTGAATTATTATTTTTCAAAAAACAAAAGCTCCAAAGAAGCATTTTGTGATTTACAATCAAATAATTATATAAATGCAGAAAATATTTATTATGATTGTTTTAATAAATTTAAAAGTGAAATTTTAGACAAAATAAATATAGATTTTATCAACTTTGATAATACAAATGGAAATATTACTTCAAATGAAGAATTTGATATATTCAATGATTTATCATCTTGGGAAAATGGTTTGATTGAATGCTACCAAAATAATAATAAATGGGAAAATATAATAAAATTAAGTGAAATAAATAATAACAATGATTTAAAACTAAATGGATTATGGTATTATGGAAACGAAAAATGGAAAGACTTAGATTCATTTGTGAGTAATATTCAGCAATATGTAAAACCAGAAAAATATAATTTAAGGAATCCATATATTGTTCAAATTAATGATATATATAAAATATTTACTAATGAGCAAAATATCATAAATATGAACAGTGATAATAAATATCAAAGCACATGTATGAATTGTATAAAAACTATATATCAAGATTTTAGTCTTTTCCATCCAAAAAATTTAGAAAATGTTGATTATTATTTTTTCCTTATTTTCCAATTAGCAGTCGAAGCTTGGGAAAGTAATAATACATTGCATGAGACTCTTAAAAAAATAAGAGAAGGAAGCAAATGCAATTTTAAAGATAATTTATTATTATGGAGAGAAAGATTACCCCATTATTGCGAAGGATTTAAATCATTAAAAAGTGTTTTGGAACCAAGAAATCATTTGTTTAAAACATTAAAAAAATTATTGGAAGCTCATAACGATTTTAACTATTCTAATTATACCGATAAAATTTGGACTGATATGATTTATATGAAATATTCGAGAAAATTAAATTTAGTTGAAACTTTTTATGATAAATTAAAAATATTTGAAGAAGAGAATGACCAATATATTAAAATTTATCCTTATGAAATATATTGTAAGGATATAGAATATATTAAATTTATAAGAAATAATATTCATAATTATGATTTAGGAATCAAAGTATGTAATGATTATATTAAAAATTTTGGTTCAATAAGGGATGATAAAAATAAAGATTTTTATTCATATATCATAAATAATTTCAAAGAACATAAAGCCTATTTTTATTATAAAAAAGGAAATATTTTAGAAGCACATAAATTATTTACTGAATCCTCTGTATATAAAAATAAAGAATCAACTGATTATCATTTATATTATGATTGGGCTGAAATGTGCGAAAATATATCATATTTAACAAAAGGAGAACAAGAAAGTTCAGAATGGTTTGAAAATACTATACATAACTTTTTGTATACAATTATTTATAAATTAGATAAAGCTAAATATATTGTTCCAAGAATGATTACTTTTATTAAAGAATTCAAAAATGAAGCATTAAAGAATAGATTTAATGAAGAAATAAGCGAAATTCCACCTTGGATTTGGATTTTCTGGCTCCCTATATTATTTGAAAATTTTATTAATTGTAGAAATGATGATAATAAAAATGATTTCTTCTTTGTTATTTTAAAGAAAGTCGCTCTTAAATATAAACAGATTTTTTATTATCCTTATTCAATTCATGAAGAAAAAATAAAAAATGATTCTTCGTCAATTATTGCAAAATTCAAAGAATTAAAAAATATTATTTATTCTGAAAATAAATATGATTATTGCATTGATAAAATACAGATAATAATTAATGAACTAACAAAAAAAGAAAAAGAAAATATGGAAAATTCATTAAATTCAATATTAAGTTTATGTGAGATGTACACTTTTAAGAATCAAAAAATGTCAGAAGTCAAAATACTTTTTGAAAATGTAGCAAAAGTATTAAAAAATTATCCTGGTTTAACTCAGTTTAGAAATAATATTGAAGAATTAATGAAAAATTCAGAAGTGACAAGAAATAAACTAAGAGAATGCGTTATAAAAAATAAATATTATTTACATAATTTAATAGTGACAGAAAATAAATATAAAAAATTAGTTGAATTATGTGAAGAAAAAATACATAATATCGATTTTAGTAATATAGAATTACCAGGGTACTTTAATAATAAAATTGAAGAACCAACTGAAAATAATATGATTTATATTTCCAAGTTCGAAAGTGAATATTCTCATAAATTTATAACTGATCCAAGACCAAAAGTATTAATAAAATGCTCTAATGACAAATTATTTAACTTCATTATTGTAAATCAAGATGCTGAGAAAAATATTGATATGAAAATATATATGATGCAAATTTTATTCAATTCAATTTTTGCTAAAAATTATCAAACATATAAAAGAAAAGTTTGTTTTATTACTCCAATTAAATATCATATAAGCCCAAAAATAAAAATAGTCGAAGAGGATATTTATATAAAATACAATATGGATGAAGTTTATGAATATTGTTTACAAAAAAGAGGTTATTCTCCAAAAATATCAAATCAAATATTTGAAGAAGAAGCTCAAAAATGGAATGTAAATTCTGATTTAGTTTATTATAGTTCAGAAAATAATGAAAAATTATTTTATAAAATGTGCAAAATAATACCACAAGATTCATTAAAAAATTTCATACATAAATTCATTTTAACAAGTGAAGATATTTTACTTTTCAGAAAACAATTTACCATTTCTTATTCAATTAATAATTTATTAAGTTTCATTTTTTCAGATAATATATTATTGAAAGATATATCTTTCAGAAAAGAAAATGGATTTTGTTCATTTAATAGTGATTTGACTTTATTTACTGATAATGAATATAAAGAAATAATTGAACAAAAAGATGGAACTCCTCTTAGATTGACAAAAAATATTAGTTTCTTTATGTCTATAACTTCTATATATGGAATAATACCTGGAGTATTTTATTCATCTTGTGAAGCATTACTTAATAAACCTAAAATTCTTACAAGTGTTTTAAAATTATGTTTGGATAATAATAATGATAATAACAGTTCAAAAATAGATAAAATTGTGAACAACTATATTAATAAATTTAAATTTATACTTAATTTATATGAAGATAATAATCAAAATATTCAAAAAATGAAAAGTGATACTTTTATAGGAAAAGAAAATAAAAATGAAATAAGAAATAATGATGATGATAATAAAGAAAATAAAAATAATGATAATAAAAAGAGTTCAATGAAAATCATTTATGAGTTAATTAATAATTCAATGAATAATAATAATCTTAAAAAGAAAACTATTGATTATGAAGCTTGGTTTTAAGTAAATAATAAAATATTCATTTAAAGCATTTTAATTCAAATTTTATTTTTTTTAATCTTAAATATTTTCAAATAAAATAAATTTTTTTTTAAAATATTAAATTATTTTTTTTATTTTTAATTTCATTTATTAATTAAACATTATTATTTAAAATTAATTAATTTTTATTTAAATATATAAATTAAAGAAATGAATTGGGGATTGGGGATTGGGGATTGGGGATTGGGGATTGGGGATTGGGCCCAATCCCCAATCACCAATC
>Ga0247611_10007990_pt1 | contig 13145 bp, 11 predicted proteins | sample 177DNAGHGhighgp2_FD_192422 | JGI IMG/M metagenome (GOLD analysis project Ga0247611, IMG submission 192422) | Sheep rumen microbial communities from Palmerston North, Manawatu-Wanganui, New Zealand - 1770 DNA GHGhigh gp2 | ecosystem: Host-associated > Mammals > Digestive system > Stomach > Rumen... | reverse complement strand
CATATAACCGATTTCTGCATCATCATCTTTCTTCTCAACCGATATGCTGCCTATTAGTTTTCTATCATATACAATAGCTCGATATATACCAGTAACTGCTTCATTCTCAGAAACCGTCTTCAGCCATTCTTCCGCATCCTTTTCTGTATAAGGATTGGGCAGACGGTCTGAAAGGAAACGCCTGTCAACAGCATTGCACAGGCTTGTCAGTTCCATTGCGTCTGCTTGCGTCCAATGTCTTAGTTCCAATTTCAGATGTTTCATTTTACAATAATTTTGTCATTCCGAGCCACAAAGTTACAGAAAGTCCCACGAAAAAGACCCCGACAAGACCTAAAAAGTGTCTGCCGAGGTGAAAGTCTGAACAAATGTTCATGGGGTTTTGTAACATTTCGAAGGGTATGGATTACTCAAACGAAAAATAGCAATAAACGCTTTGCGGTACCCTCTTCCCTTTCTTGAAGAACTCTTTGACGATGCGGTATATCTGCCCTCGCTATGGCCAAGGACGCCAACTTTTTTTTAGAGCGCGAAGAGTTTAAGAGTACTAAATATCACGCAAAGAACGCAAAGCCGCCAAGTTTTTTTGGGGGATGCGAAGCGTTTAAGAATCTAATTTTTTATAGGCTTCAAACTCTTTAATGACTTTGCGTCTTAGCGTACTTTGCGAGAAATTCTTTTTCAACGAGGATGAGTATTGATCATTTAATTTTCAAAACAAGTCGGGAAATGTCGCTTTTGATGCTCGAAATGCACTTAAACTATAAAAGTTTGGATAATTGGAAATATATGTTTACCTTTGCGACAACAGTTCCCGCCACGCCTCTTAACAATGCGTACCACGGCGGGACTTCGTCATTTATCCAATAGTATCGTCACATTTCAACGAGGATGAATACTAAAGAAAACAAGCGAAGTAGCATTCAAGTTACTTCGCTTATTTCTTATTGGGGAGAGATACTATTTAAACTTCTTCAGCCATGTCGTGATGATGTCAAGAGCTTCGGGTGCAAATGTTTCTTCGATGTCCTTATATTCACTCGGATCGCCCGTGCCACAGTGCTGGAACATATGGTTGAGTCCATCCATGGCCTTGATTTCTTTCTGACCTGCAAGTCCTCCTCGGAGGGCGTTCAAATTCTCTTCGCAGTTCACTTGACGGTCCTTCGTTCCGTTCAGCTGATGACTTCATGCGCTACTGGCTCCAGAAAGTGGACACCCTCATGGAGCGGTGGAACAACATCATTGAAAGTCTGTCCAGATAAATGCCACTTTGCCTATGATAGCACAAGTACATACCATTTCACACGGAGCCGCCATGACAACCTATGCCATGGACAAGCTCGATGCCGAGACAGTGAAGCTGAATTTCCTGCCGGAAGACCTGTCACCCTCTGCCATCTGGGGACGGATGATGCTGCATATCCGAGAGACGGAAAGGCAGCGCAAGGGCAACAACGAGTTCAAGAAGTTTGCCATCCGCATAGAGCTGTCCCCTTCAAAGGAAGAGACTGAGGGCTGGACGATGGCCGACTGGCAGCAACTCGTCGATGAGTTTATCAACGAGTTTGACTGTATCGACATGACCCCTTACCATGGCAGACCGAAGGACGCACATACCAACTTGGCGCATAGTCAATATGTGGCATCGCTCCACGTCGATAGTGAATCCGGCATTCCACATCTGCATATTGTGGTGAACCGCGTGGATATGGACGGTCATGTGAACAACGACCACAAGATTCGTGAGCGTGGCTGGATGGCCGCTGACATCATCAACCAACGCCGCAGATGGAAACTGCCAAAGGATATACGCGACCGCCACAGACACCAGATAAACGATGCTTGCAAAGCTGCGCTCCGTGAGCTTGACAAGTTCACTTGGGAGGGCTACTGTGACAAGATGAAGTCTAAGGGCTATTCCGTCATGCTCCGCCATGACAAGCAGGGAAAACTCGTGGGCTACACCGTCTGGATGGGCAACAGCCACTTCAAGGCTTCGGAACTGGGCGTAGCCCGTAACCTCACTGTGACGAAGATAGAGCATACCTAGCAGAAACTACATCAGCATGATGGACAGCACATAGCGGCTCCTTCTGGCACAGGACTGAAACCTAATAGCCAGTTATCCCGACCTGCCAGTGCCACACCTGATGCCACTAAGCCGAAGTCTGTAGTGGAGCGTTATATGGAGCGGAAGGCAGAGTAACAGCGGACAGCCGAACAGCCCCGATATATCAAAGACATACCATATAAGGACGAGAACTGTCACATTGATATACCACAGGCCATTCACGACCTGATAGACCGTGAGGTGTCCGTGCATCCAGACAACGAGACTGCCACACATGAGGATGTCGTGAAGGTCGCCATGCTCCTGTTTGCTGGCTATATCGACGCAGCCACCGCCATGAGCGAGAGCAACGGCGGAGGTGGCAGCGCACCAGACAGCGGCTGGGGACGTGACAAGGACGATGATGAGGAGTGGGCACGCCGATGTGCGCAGATGGCCACACGAATGAGTACACCAAAACCAAAATACGGATATAAACGAGGACGTTAATATGGGACTGAGACAGAAACCAATACAGGAATACCGCCCAACGGAAGAACCGAAGGCGGTACCCACCGCCAATACTGGTGAGAACGCAGGACTGGAGGATGTCCTGCAAGTGGCAGAAGCCGAGAATGCGATTCAGGAGAAGCTGGGCTTGTTGCGCAAGGAGATCCAGGAAATGGAACTCTCGCGCACCGCATTGAACGAGGCGACCAAGGCACAGACTTCTGCCAAGGATGACCTTAGTGAAACCATGAAGGCTTTCTATGCCGCCAAGGATTCTGCTGACAATATCGTCACTGGTATTGTGGCGCAAATCTGCCGTGTGGAGAATATGCACCTCACCGCCCATCTGGACGAGGGCAGCGTTACTCAGGTTCAGGAGACCAACCGCAAGGCAATAGAACAAGAGAGTGAGGTTCTGGCCCAACATATGAAAAAGCTGAATGCCATGTTCCGCGACCAGTCAGAAGATTTGGCAGATATAGTTCGCAGGGGCGAAGGTGTCTGGATGTCACTACGTATGTTCTACATCATTGCACCGATAGCCCTGTTCGCCATATTCGCTTGGGTAATATACATAACCTTCTGGGTGTACTTCCACTGGATAGCGTAATTGAAAGTGCATCCCAATATTCTACTCAGTGAGTAGAACATCGAGGATGCACTTCTATTTTTACCACGTTATCACCTTATCAACAATTGCCTGTTGTTCACTGGCGGTACGACGGAGGTAGATGCGCGTCGTTTCAATGCTCTCATGTCCCATTAGGTCTGCAAGCAAAGATATGTCATTGAACTTGTCGAGGAAGTTCTTGGCGTAGCGATGCCGGAATGAATGAGGATAAACCACTTTCGGGTTCAATCCGTACTTCACGGCAAAGTTTTTCAACTGTTGGGCAATGCCACGGGTGGTTATCCGTTCCCCAAAGCGATTGAGGAATAGGTAACCACTTTCTCTTTTGTTGGTTGAAAGCCATTCTTGGGCTTCATCTCGAAGTTTCTTAGGGATAAACAGGCGGCGTATCTTGCCTCCTTTGGTGTAAATGTCGTAATAGCCCACGTTTACATGCTCCACTTTCAATTGTACCAATTCGCTAACTCTTGCTCCAGTGGCAGCGAGGAATCGGACCACAAAGTACCACTCCAGATTGTTCTCCTTCTTCAACTTGTTTTTCAAGAAGGTATAATCGGCATTGCTGATGACATTCTCCAGATAGGTGCGCTGCTGCACCTTCACCGATTTCAAATGAAACTGCGGTTTATGCACGAAGTCAAGATACTTGTTCAACGCCTGAATCCGTAAATTAACGGTCTTGGGCTTGAATGCCTCAATCAGGCTCATTTTGTAGAGCAACAGGTTTTCTTTAGTCAACTCCTGATATTGGGAGTTGAAATCCTTTACAGCATAAATATACGCCGTGATGGTGTTCTCTGCCATATTCGATTGCAAGAGGAACGACTTAAACTTTTCTACCATACAATAATATTTTTAAGTTAAACAATCAGATACCTATATATATAATGGCTATGGTATAAGTTTTCGTCCAACCACGGCTGCTTCTCCATGATTACGCAACAGATATTATAAGAACTTAATCGAGAATATCTCGGAGAAGCCAGCCGTGGTAATTAACACATTCCGGGATGGCAGAAGATTCTGGGACATAAAAGACGTAGAGAACATGAAGTTTGATGCAATCGTTGGGAATCCCCCTTATCAAATCATGGACGGAGGCACTGATAGAGGTGCCGTTCCTGTTTACCAACACTTCGTAAACATAGCAAAGCAAGCTAAGCCTACATACATATCTATGATTATGCCTGCAAGATGGTATGCAGGAGGACGAGGACTTGAAGATTTTCGAGCGGCAATGTTACAGGACAAGAGTATGCAGGTACTCTACGACTTTGAAACAAGTAAGGAAATCTTCCCCACAGTTGACATTGCAGGAGGTATCTGTTATTTTCTCTGGAATAAAGAGAATTCCCATCCTTGCACTGTTTGCAATGTCAATGCCCAAAGCCGAGTTTACGCAAAAAGGTATCTAAATGAATTTGATGTGTTTGTTCGCTCTAATAGCTCAATCTCAATACTCAAAAAAGTAACCTCAAAATCGCAAGGATTCCTCAATAGTTTGGTACTTTCTATAAACCCATTCGGATTTAGAACATACTTTAGAGGACGTAAAGAACATTTTTATGGCGATATACGAATACTTACATCTGAAGGGTGGAGTTATGTCGCACCATCCGAAATCACAAAAGGCAACGAATATGTTTCAAAATACAAGATAATTGTAGGGCGATTTGTACCAAGCAATGGCGAATTGAATGTAAAACCAGGAGAAGGTTATCGAGTTTTGACAATGCCAAAAATTCTTGCTCCCAATGAGATAAACACAGAAACTTATATTGATACGGCAGTCTTTGACACCGAAGATGAAGCAAATAACTATAAGAGATACCTATGTACGAAATTCGCTCGATTTATTCTCCGGCAAGCCATCACTTCAGTAAATGTTACTCGTGAATGTTTTACATTTGTGCCTATTCAGGATTTCACCCATAAGTGGACGGATGAAGAATTGTATGATAAGTACTCGCTATCAGAAGAAGAACGCCAATATATAGAGTCTCTGATAAAACCGTTAGAATAAAAGCAAGGGGAATCTCGTTTTAAGGTTCCCTTTGTTCTGACAAACGCTATTATAGGAAATCCACCGTACCAAGTGATGGATGGAGGTAATGCTGCGAGTGCTTTACCTGTATATCAGCATTTCGTAGGATTGGCAAAGAAGTTTTCTCCGCGATATATTTCCATGATTACACCTTCACGATGGTTTGCTGGTGGTCGTGGACTTGATACATATCGAGACGAAATGTTGTCAGATGACAGGATGGAAAAACTCGTTGACTTTGCCGATTCACAAGAATGTTTCCCAACAGTCATTATAAGTGGCGGAATTAGTTACTTCTTATGGAACAAAGCTCATGTGGGAAATTGCTGTATTGAAAATAAAAGCCGAGGCTTGTCTAATCAGTTAAGCAGAAGCCTATGTGAGTTTCCTGTGTTTGTCCGCTCCAATTATGCAATATCCATTATCCGTAAAATAAATGAGAAGTCGGAAAAATCATTGTCTCAGGAAGTTTTGCCTTCGAATCCTTTTGGCTTTAGGACATATATTCGTGGAGAGAAGCATCCATTTGCCGGAAGCCTGCGGTTTATCCATAGTGATGGGGTTGGATATGTTGCCAGATCCGAAGTAGAAAAGTCCATTGATGCAATAGACACTTATAATGTTATCACAACACGTGCCATGTCTGGTGGAAACAAACCAGGAACTGATGGCACATACCAAGTGATACCTTCAACTATGCGTGTTATGGAAGCTGGAGAGATATGTGCAGAAACCTACATTTGTATTGGCAAGTTCACAACTAAAGATGAGGCCATAAACCTAAAGTCTTACCTTTCTACAAAGTTTGTGCGATTCTTGATGCTCCAAGCTATGACTTCAATAATGATTAGCAAAGATTCATTTAGGTTTGTCCCTTGCCAAGACTTCTTGCAACCTCAATCGGATACAGCATTATATCAAAAATACGGATTAAGTACCGAAGAGATGCAATATATAGACAATTTGATAAAAAGTGTACACTATTGACAAGTATGGGGGATGCCCCCATACTTACTCCATTGGTTTAATCGTTGTATCAATAAAATCTATTTCCGTTTGTACCAATCCATATTTATCGAACAATTCTTCATCCGTCCATTCACAAGTAAAATCCAAAACAGGAACATATCGGAAGTTGCTTTTTGATAAGTGCTGGGTGGAAGTGACTGAAGCAATTAGTGCACGAACGAATTTTGTCTTCAAATAGTTCAGCATGTTCAAACATTCTGTTTCATCGTCAAAAGCACTTAACAACATGTACGTCTCTGTACATATTGCGCCAGGAGGTAATATTTCAAGGGTTGACAAAATGCGTTTCTGTCCATTCTTATCTGTCTCCCCAGCATGTTCTGCTGTCAGACATGATGTTATTACTTTCCATTTGTCAATCAGATTCGCATTTACTGTAACCATATCTCTACGATATGCGCCTATGCCACCATTATAGCGCAAGGTAATATCTCCTTCATCTAAAGGCTTGACATACGTTCTAAGGCCGAATGGCTTTTGTGAATATGCCACATCGCTAAGGAAAGGTGTTTCATGTTTCTGTACTTTTCCAAGAATAGAAACTTCAGATTGATGACGAATGAGCACATCAGAATCTCCTAAATTTCTGGAATTGGATACTTTCATGCCATTGCTACATGAGACGAAGTTACAATCTCCTAAGTATTTGCTATCCCATAGGATGTAACACACGCCACCCGCAATATCCACAGTTGGAAAACATTCATGTGGATCAATATAGTCGTAAATCGCTTTAATGCTTCTATCTTTTAGCATCTCGTCACGGAACTGGTCCAAACCACGGCCACCATTATACCATTTCGCTGGCATAATCATTGATAGATAGTGAGGTTTTATTTGTTTTGCAAGTCCAACAAATCGATTGTAAACAGGTACGGCACTAACTCCTGCTCCTCCATCCATCACTTGGTACGGTGGATTTCCTATAATAGCGTCTATGGTCATATTTTCGTCGTTATTGATACCCCAGAAACGCTTGCCATCCTTAAAGGTATTGATAACCACGGCTGGCTTCTCCGAGATATTCTCGATTAAGTTCTTATAATATCTGGCATTCACAGTTGTATCACGGAAGCCTGCCAGTGTGCGTTTCGTGATGCTTCGTGCCATCGGGGTCTTGCAGACAACGAGAATGTTGTTCTCAATTGTCAGGTCCCAGAGCTGCATAGCAAAGGCATGGCCTATCTCGCCATACTTGGCCTTAACTTGTTCTACGCGGGAACGATAGATGTTATAAGCCACATACAGCGGATAGAGACCGCTCTTTGAGTTGATTTCAAGGATATGAGCTTCAGGACGGAACACGTCCTTTGTCACCTGTCCTCGGTCAACCCAGCGAGGAACCTCGATGGGCTGCTTAAACTCTTCGTCGTAGAAACAATAACCACCCAGACAGTCGCTCATGTGCATATTCACCACACGCCAAGGAGTCAGCACCGTTTCCTTATCCGGATTGCGGAAGGTGTTGAAGATGCCTGCAATACGTTCAATGCGTTGCTCTATGGTGAACTTGTCGGCAGCACGGGCCATGGCACGTATACGTTTGCCAGCCTCGCGGAACACGTCTGGCTCATAGAATTTTTTGAACTTGCCGAACATTTCCTTGCTAACGCCTTTTGGCATAAATTCTTCCCAGGACTGGTCGTCAATGAGGTTGGAGAAATTGTCGATAGTAATTTCTTCCTCCTCATTCGTAAGTTCTGCACCAAATATGAGCAAAGGCATACGGATTGAGATGCCGCGCAGGATGCTGATAGCCTCCTTGCGCTGGTTGTTGCGTTGCTTCAACTCATCAAGCCGTTTCTGTTCTTCGGGAGTACGCTCTTTCTTTGGCTTCTTCTCCAAGCGTTCTTTCTCCTCATATTCCTCATTAGTGAAGCCTTGATTGTTGATGTCAATGTCACCTGTCTTTCCCATGGCTTTTGTCTTGCCGATGGTGCCCTTCAACTCTTGGAAATCTTTGAGGTCGATGTCTGTCAGCTTCAGAAGCTCATCATTATAAAGCGCACCATCCTCAAAGCCGCACTGCACAACCTTTTCTATCTGTGCTTTCTTCAGCTGTCCCATCATCTTATTCACATCGTAAGGATTCATTTTTGAACCCTCTATGCTGATAATGGGGCAGAAATTGAGGAAATCCCCAAGCACACGGCGGTCTTCATCGGTAGCCTTGCCGACTTTAGCCGACACTTTAGCCACTGTTGCCAAGATGCGCAAAGTGCGGTCAGGGGCAAAGTCGAAAGCGTAGCACTGTTCTTTCATCCGCCCCTTATGGGTGAATGGTGTCTGCACACGGAAAATGGTCTGCATGTAGTTGGCAGCACTGGTACTGTAACTGCCAGACATCATGAATACGGCAGTCCAAGGGCGTATGCTTACACCTGTTGTCAAGCGTCCGCAAGACAGTGTGATGGTATATGTCTCGTCAGGATCGGGGCCAATGGCCTTGTTCACCATTTGGAGCGCATCGGCACGTTCCTCGTCCTCGTCGCCGTCGCCCGCCACATTCACTACTTCAAATGCAGAGAAAACAGGATGGGCTTTTAGCTTGGTACTCAAAGCACGCGCTGCTTTCACTCCCGGCACGACCCAAAGGGTGTGTCGGAAGATACTGCGATACTCATCATTGCTGTATGGATAAAGGCTGTCTTTGTCATCCTTGCAGAGAAGCGTGAGGAAATTATCTACATCTTTTTCGTGGATGAACGTCTCATCTTCACGAGTACGGAAGAACTCACGGAAGTTAAATGCCTTTTCATCGTCTGCATAGTCGCTCATCAGCGTTCCGAGGTCGTAGGTATAGATATTGATGGCAGGCAGGGATTCATAAGGGTTGGGGTCACCCATGTGGGTCAAATCCCATTCTGCCTTAGCCCGTTGCTCCATCACATAGTCCCAAGTGAAGATTTCGTCCTCTGTGTAGTCGTCAAGCAGATTGAATGGTGTCCCTGACAAGCGGAGCACTTTAGTCGTTTCTTTTGTCAGTTCTGCTATTACCGCCTTTCCGAGTTCGGTCTGCGTACCCTCATGGGCTTCATCCACAATAAGGTAATCCCAGACAGTGGAGAATACCTCGTTGTTCTTATCGAACTTTCCGCCTACCAATTCCGAACCACGCATATCCTGCATGGAAGCGAAGTACACATATTTGTCACCTTTCTTGGCAAGTCGCTCCAGACTATCGAAACTCTCGCCCTTAGTGCGCGAACCATAGTGATAATCGCTGCGGTCGTAGAATATCTTACCGAAATCCTCAAACCATCCTTCATCGACTACAGGGCGATGGGTAAGGATGATGGTACGCTGCATTTCCAAATCCCTTGCTACACGGAGAGCACACAGTGTTTTACCGAAACGCATCTTGGCGTTCCACAACATCTGATTACTCTTTTTGAACTGTTTTTTGGTCTTTTCTACAGCAGCCTGTTGTTCTGGACGAAGCACAATGGGATTCTGTGTGGTGCTGACATCACCAGGGTGCAGGCTCGTTTGTCCATGCTTGACAGCCGTAATCGCTTTCTTTACGGTTTCAAGGTCGCAACAATACCACTCGTTAGCTCCTTTCACCGTATCAAATACCTTCTTCTTTACACCAGACCGTTCCAGAACGCTATGCACTTGTTTGTCATTGAACGAGTGAATAGTTCCTCCAGAGAAGAACACAGTCATTTCCGTATAAAGAAGATTGTAGGCGATGCCAGCAGTCTGTGTGTATTGGTCAATACGTTTCCGAGCAGCCTTGTTCAATACATCGCTGTTTGGTGCAGGGAAATCTCCATTATCTTCATCTAAGGTCGTCTCACCAACTTTCAGACAGTCTTTGTGCCATTCATCATTGATGGCAAAGACATATATCAGTCTGGACTTTAGGGATGATTCAAATGTAGCCATATTACTTTATGAGGTCGATAAATCGTATTTTTCTATTATTCTCACCAGTCTTGGGGTCTTTGTTGCCCCAGTCTCTAATCAAGCAGTAAATGCCATTGTGCCCTCGGAAAGATTCCTGTTGGCAACCTTGGCAATAGATAGTTCTTTCCTTTTCTCCAAACAAGTCTGCCTCGATAATCTTTTCGCCATTCTTGCAGCTGTCTGGTACGACACCTTTCAAGCCATCCATCTGCCATATGTTCCAAGAAATGATGTAGGCAATGTATTTGATGGATTTCTGCATGGGTGCTTTGCCAAACTTGGCTTGGTAGTATTCAATGAATGAGGTCAGCAGGGCTTCTCTTGCCAGAAGTAGGTTGTCGCCCTGCCACTCAAAGCCATATATGTTTTTGTAGGCTTCCTGTGCCATTTCAAGCCAATCTCCACTGCTTTCCGTGTTTTCACCGATGACACGCAGCTTGCGGTCGAGCAGACCTATTCTTTGCTGCAAAGGAATCGGTTCGCCCGTGGTAGTGTCATATCGGCTGACGAGATAAGGCCCTTCTCCGCATGTCATTTCCATGCGAGTAGCACGCACATAGTCTTTCCACGTCTTACCATCTGGAAATTGTATAGGCTCTGTGGTTGCTTGCCAAGACTTACCATCGGCACTTTCCACATTAAACACATCTTTTCTTCCGAACCATGCTTCATCAACGAGGTTATTCTGAGCATTACACACCCAAGAGGGAGTGAACACTTCTGCCATATCTTTTGCCCTTGCTGTCTGCTGTTCTTTTGATTTCAATACACGGGGCATAACAACCTTGTTGTTTTCTCCTGTTACAAGTTCTGGCAATATGGGCATTTTATAGCCGTATTTCTCTCCGAGATGCTCATAGTCTGCCGTTGCCCAGAAGATATTGGCTCCTGTGGTATGGTCACGCAATAATGCCTCCAACACTTCTGCGCCAAGTGTCAGGATGTCATTCTCGTTTATGTTAGGTTCAAAGTTCACGTTACAAATTGTTTATACTATGGCAGCGGCACGAAAACAGTCCACGCCAAGCTTATCTTCTATTTCCGCAACTGATTTGAAAGAGAAGTTTACCTTCCCCGATAAAATCTTGCTTACATATTGTGGGCTGACCGCCAGACGCACAGCCACGTCGTTACGTGACAGACCGTTGTCCTGCATATAGTCAATGATGGCCAGAGCGACACTACGAGAGCGTTTAAGCCACGCTTCGTTCTCTCTCCTCCATTGAGCATCAGCCTCAAACGTGGATTGCTCGCCCGACTGGTGAGCCTCCAAAAATTGTACTGCTCTTGACTTCATAATTCGTCCTCCTCGGTTAATGATATAAAACTATCTGAATCAAAAACGCCGTTGTCCACAAGGAACTGTCGGCAGGCATTGAGCCTGTCAAGCTGTTCCTGAGTGTGGGGACGTTCCTGCATTGTTCTTGTCAATTTTATTGCACCACCTGTTATAACGAAGACATTTTTCTCCAGACGGATTGCATAGACACGCAGCCAACTGGCATGTCCCATTCTGTCCCAGTTACGTGCTTTCTCCCTTGTCAGTTCCCTGATGGTCATATCGGTTTGGCCAAGTGGTTTGAACAACTCATCAAGATTCTCTGTGTAGGGTATGTTAAGAATAAGCCTCTCCAATTGCTCTGCATCATCCATCGTATCATCGATGGCATCAGAGATACGTTCGATGTGAAAATATGATTTCAAATCTTCAAGGTTATCCATGAAGAAGTCCATAAGGTAGCCGAAGTCATTCCACGAATCGAACAACAACGCTAATTCATTCTTGGGCTTGCTCATGTCACGTACAGCCCAAAGGTGGTCTTTCCCTTCAAGGATTCTTTCAAATACCATATATCGCTATCGCTTTACTGCTGTAAAAGTACGATTTTATTCTCAATTACGCAACTTTTAAGTTGCAAATTTAATTAAATGCCTTGTTTTTACACAGATTTAACTTTTCAATGGGATTTTGATATCCCTAATAGGCAAAATTACATTAGTAGAAGCCCATAATTGACGAAAGACCAAGTTACTTTTATCTCTTACAACGAGAAAAAAGATGCTATCTTGGCTCAAACTGGGAACAACTTGCCCTACGAAATATAAAATACCTACTTATAATCAACACTTTAGGCTATAGTCGATTCATGCAAGGTCGATGAACAACCCCTTTGAACACGTTTTCAAGCCCATCTTTCTTCTTCCCCTTTCTTCAATCATGGAACTTACCCCATGAAGGACGAAAGTAGGGAAGAAAAAATAGTGTGCCATCACTCAACATTTTGAGGTTACGGAACATGAACAATCGGCGAAAAGTTGCTTCGCCATCATATTGCAATGACATCGCCATTATTGAAACTCACCTCCTGTGTCTGGTAGGGAAAGGGGGCTACTGGCGTTTGTGGACGCTTGCGTTTCATCGTTCCAGGTTTTAGGGTCAGTGGAAATGACATCCCACGCTGTCCAGACCATTCACCTTTTGCATCGCCACTTAGTGCTTTGGTAGCGATAGTGGTGATACAAAGTATAAATAATAAAAACAGTTTTTTCATAATTTCAGATAACTCTTTAACGATTCAACATACTCCTCAAAAGCTTTCAGACCAGCTGGAGTGATGCGGCAGAGGGTACATGGCTTCTTGCCTTTGAAAGTCTTCTCCACCTCAATGTATCCCGCTGCCGAGAGCTTGTCTATCTGCACACTCAGATTGCCCGCTGTAGCTCCCGTCTGTTCTTTGATGTAGGGAAACTCAGCTTCTTCGGCACTGATAAGCAGCGACATGACGGCCAGTCGCAGTTCGGAGTGGAGTAGTGGGTCTAATGGTTTGAACATGATAGTCCCTCCTTATTTTTGATTTTGTATGAGAATTGCCAATCCAGGTACAATCAATCCAATAATTGCCACGCCTGCCATCACGTAGAGTTGCGTATGGCCAGGAAAATGCAATGCACCAAAAAATCCGCCG
>Ga0247611_10007989_pt1 | contig 13146 bp, 12 predicted proteins | sample 177DNAGHGhighgp2_FD_192422 | JGI IMG/M metagenome (GOLD analysis project Ga0247611, IMG submission 192422) | Sheep rumen microbial communities from Palmerston North, Manawatu-Wanganui, New Zealand - 1770 DNA GHGhigh gp2 | ecosystem: Host-associated > Mammals > Digestive system > Stomach > Rumen... | reverse complement strand
TTGTGATACGTGAAAGGCCTGTCTACTGCCCCTCACAGAACCGTACGTGCAGTTTTCCCGCATACGGCTCTTCAAACCAGCTTCGGTTTCCAATTCCAAATGTCCGTTGTCAAATGTGGTTCCCTCACATAATACTTCCAGACCCGGAGAAACTTATTATATTTGAATTTTCCCTTCTGGTCTCTGCGGTTAAGCATCCTGTAAGTGGCATATTTGACGTATTTCCAGAATAGCTGTATCGCGTGAAAGTTCCCATTAACACCGTAATAATTGAAATGTCCCGCCAACGAAAGATTGATAACCTTCATTGTGTCCGCCACCGGTTTCGTCAGCCTTGTCCGCAGCCACGCCTTGACTGTCTGCTTCTTGACCTTGAGTTTCTTCTTGCTGGTTCTGACGCCGAGCCGGTATTTGCCGCCCCTCGTCTTAGTGTTGTAGAACGTAAATCCCAGAAAGTCGAAATCCTCTTTGGTTCCCTTAAACCGCCCAATTGGTAGTACTCTCGTTTTGTCTTCTGCTACTTCCAATCCAAATTTTCCCAACCTCTCCCGCAGGCTGTTTAGCGTTCGCCGGGCTTCATCTTCGTACTGAAACATCAGCAGGAAATCATCTGCATATCTCACGTAGTAGACTTCGCCCTTACACACTTTCCTCAACACGATGTCATACCATTGGTCGAGTACATAGTGGAGGTACACATTCGCAAGTACGGGTGATATTTGCCCGCCCTGCGGCGTCCCTCTGTCACTCTCTTTTCTTTCCGTCCCTTCCATGACTCCTGCTTTTAGGAACCGTGCTACATAACGTAGGAAGTTCTTATCCGCTATGTCATGTTCGACGAATTTCATCAGCCATTTCTGGTCGAGGTTGTCGAAGAATCCCTTTATGTCCGCCTCCAGTACATAGTTGACTTTCTTTGTCATTACGGTCTGGTTGATATATCTTACGACATCATGTGCTCCTCGGTTAGGTCTGAACCCGTAGGAACAATCCAGAAACCTCGGCTCATATACATCGTTTAGTATATCTGCCATTACGCTCTGTACGAGTCTGTCCTCATAGGCAGGTATTCCAAGTGGGCGTTGTTTGCCGTTTGGCTTTGGTATGTACGTTCTTCTGACGGGCTGTGGAATATACTTGAACCTCTTCATTCTGTCTATCAAGTCCTTGACGTTTGCATCGAGGTTTATTCCGTACGTTTCCTTGGTTTCCCCGTCAATTCCGACCGCTTTGCCTGCCTTCTGCTTCCGATGGGCAGCTTTAAGGCTCTCTTCATTGACTCGGTTAATAAGGGTTGTCAGCCTGTCGTACTTTTCGGACTGATACCTTATCCCCTTCAGTTCATGTTCCACGCCTTGCTTGACCTCCTGTGTCATGCGTGTTTCGCCTCAGGCGATTGCTGATTTGTCAGCCCCTTGGCTCCGCCTGCTTTCACAGGTTTCATCGCTACTATGAGCTGATCCGACTTCTGACAGACCATCAGCCGCGCTCCGTTTACAAGACTTTGCTTAACCTTACCGCCTGCCACAGCGGAATCTGTCAGACCTCCCAGGTACGCTTGAACTACCCTTTGTGCGCTCGCCACGCGCTAATGACCCCGGCGGAACCTGCACCACCTCGCGATATCGGTTAGTGCATTACTGTCTGCGGTATGGAGGAAAACCTCGACTTCCACTCATTATAACTTACGGGGCTGAATCGCTTCACGCTTTCGCATTGCGGCTCTCGCACTCCATTGCCTACGCTTGAACCTCACCTCGCGGCTTTGGCTCCAAGGCTATGTACCGGCTGTTCGCTAAACTTTACCGGGATAGGACTTTCACCTATCTGTATTTCAAGCGCCGAACTGGCGCACCCTCCAAGTCATATTATAACACACATAGCTACAAATAGCCACAAGAAGTTTTATAAAATTTGACAAAAAAATAAGACTGGGAATCCAGCCTTTACAAGGGATTGAGACTACTTTATGATTCAATTAGCGCTGATCAAACTGTCAAACTTCCGCGAAATAAAAAAAGATGCCAAAAAACTTTCTACATTTGTCTACGGGAATATCGCCCGTCTTTTTGTGGTGCAATTTTCCGTGAAAAATCCGTGAATAGTAACGATAATGGCTTTGTTAGAGAAAGCCCTAATAAAATATCTTGAAAAAGCCGATAACATGATGTATAAGATGTATTATATGTGTATATATTTTGCGATATAAGGAGGTCGTCATTGTGTTTCTGAACGAGAAGACAAGACAATTGCTTGAGAAGACAATCGGGAAGAGCATTTCTGAACTTAAAGTAATGACTTTCGATGAAGAGGTGGCTTATGCTACTAAAAAATATGGAAGAGCGCCGGTATTCTCGAAAAAGGTCGATAAAAGAATGATTGGCCGGGGAAATCCATTGATTGCGCGGAAAAGGATCTGCACGATGGATGATATAGACAAGAGGATAATGGAGCTGAAATAGATGGGGATTACGAACGAGAATGAGACAAATTTTGTAATAAACAGTAGAAAATTGCTTGATAAAACGGATGATCTGGATGAGATATTCAGAATGTATATAGAGGATATCAATCCGTTTATAGTGCGTTTTGAAGTGGCTGCCGGAGAGTTCCCTTCTGAGGTGCAGAACGAAATCAGGGCGATGTATGGTCATCTGGCAAGAGCGGCGATGGCTGAGACAGAAGGACAGGTGACAAGCAACATTGAAAAAATAAAAAGCCATTCAAAAAGAGCTTTGCTGGACTGCTTTAAATATACGAGCATTCTTTGCTCTGATGGGTATGAAGGATTTATGACAAGGTACGAAGGCATAGATCTTACATATTTGGATGAGGGAAGATTTCTGCCGGATGTTGTTTCAAGATATGAAAAGGCAAAGAAGTCATTGCAGAAAGCAAAGATTTCAGAGACTACCAATATATCGCAAGAAGAATTGTTTGAGCTATATCAAGATGCGTATCAGCAGTTCGAAGAGTTAAGCGAAATCCTGAAGAATAATGAAGACAAGGCAGCATTTCTTCAACATAAGGCAACAAGGAAGGATAAAATGTCAAAGATTTCATTTGTTGTAGGGGTCGCAGGGTTTATTGTAGGTGTAATTGGTGTTTTACTAACGATATTATAGATAAGATATTTTTGCATAGGGAAGAATAAGTGTATAGAATTGAAGCATGGTTTGCCGTAATGGAGATGGGAATCTCTGTTGCGGCTTTTGTTTCTTTGAAGCTACTTTTACAAGATGATGTACAATGAGTTACGTAGCGTAAAATTTTAGTCGGAAAATAAAGAAAAGAAAAAGAACACCACATGTGGTATGATTGTGTTTGACCAAAAACAAAATATGCCAACAGGAGGTGTTCTTTATGGAAAAGAGTATACTACACTTTAATGATGTTTGTGTAGGGGTTTTTGATAAGCTTATAGCGGAGTTTTACAAGACCCCTACAGACATAGCTGGGTTTGTCAGTAATATCACGGAGGAGCTCCATAGATGGGGTATCATGCTGATCCAGGAAACCCTTGAGGGCATGGACCAGATGATCCGGGAAAGTGGTAAGTGGAAGTCATCGTGGGTTATTGAGAAGCAACCCAAAGAGCCTAATAAAAAGCTGACAACCTCACTCGGTACCGTCTGTTTTAGGAAGACCCTTTTCACCAACAAGAAGACTGGAGAAATGTGCTATCTCCTTGACCGCATCATGGGAATAGAGAAGCACGAACGCATCACGGAGGATGCCATTGCAAAGCTTCTTGAAGAGGCTGTACAGACCTCTTACAGGCGTGGTGGCGAGGCTGCAAGTATCATGGATGTCCTGACGAAGCAGACGGTGAAAAACATCATTCATGACCTTGATTTTCCACAGGGATGGTCAAAGCCAAAAGAGAAGAAGATCGTTGATTATCTGTATATTGAAGCGGATGAGGATCATATATCATTACAGTACCGCGATAAAAAAGGTGATCTTACAAAATCACCCAAAGGCAGGAAAAACAATGGTGCTATCACTAAGTTGATATATGTCCATGAGGGCATTGCCCCGGACGCCCCAATGAGCAAGCGTCACCATTTGATCAATCCTCATTTCTTTTCCAGGACCGCGCAAGGGTGTAGCAACGAAGAGCTTTGGGATACCGTATATCGCTATCTTGACGAGAATTATGATCTTGAAAAAGTGAAAAAGGTATATGTAAGCTCTGATGGTGGCGGTTGGATTGTAGGCGGTATGAGGCGCATAGCCGGGGTAATACATCTGCTTGATCAATACCATCTGGAAGAGCATCTGTCATCGCTTGCAGACCATATGTTGGATGATGCAGCTGAAGTCCGCGCAGAATTACATAGAATCCTATGCAAAGGGACAAGGCAGGCGTTTATTGAGTATGTGTGGGAGCTGCAAGGATACCTTTCGGAACTGGATAAAGTGAAACGTTTTGAGGAAAGCCGTGATTATATATTAAAAAATTGGAGTGCAGCCAAGTACAGGCTTAAGAAAACGGACGGCGTGGTTGGGAGTAGTACGGAAGGCCATGTCAGCCATGTGTTGTCCAGCAGGATGAGTACGGCGGCGTTGGGGTGGTCGCTTAAGGGGGCGGATAAAATGGCCCAACTCCGTGCTTATTATCTCAACGGCGGAGATATGCTGGAACTCACAAGGTACCAAAAGGAAGAAATGCCCGTGGCAGTGGGCGGGGAATATCAGGACTATATCAGTCCAAGGAGAATAATTAAAAAATCAAAAGACGCGGATCATGATCTGAATCGCTACTATGACCGGGCTCAGGCGCACCTGTCCATCGATGTAAAGAAGAAGTTGTATTTCCAGTCGCATATATGGACGGACATTTAAGAATTGCAGAAAGCGGGAAAGTGGTGTAGATTATTTGCACAAATCTAAAATCAATCACTACCACGACAACCATGTGAGAGTACTTTTATTCCTTTATATCCGACAGTAAATTTACGCCGCCAATGAGTTATAATTGATGGAAAAAATCTTAAAATAGTAGTATAATGTGTAAAAACAGGTTTTATCTATGGGGAGGAAATATAATAATGGCATTCGAGAACATTGCAGGGATTAAAATCAAGGGAGCAAATTTTGAAGAAGACACAGAGTTGAATTTTTTTAAGAACAGGATACCAACATTCGGACTTGTTTATGGTAAAAATGGTACAGGAAAAAGTACTATTTCAAGAGGTTTTTTAACAATCAGAGGGGAGGATCAAGAGTCCATTGATAGTGCTGTATTGATTGATGCAGAGGGAAAAACGGTCGTGCTATCCGAAGAGGATAAGAAAAGAATTCATGTATATAATGAAGATTATGTTGATAGAAACATTCGTCTCAGAGATGAGGATGAAGGTTTGAAAACAATAGTTGTTCTTGGAAAAAATACTGATATTGAAGAGGAATTAAAGAAAGCATTAGATAGTTATAATGAGGTTTTTAAAGTATACCAAGAAAAGGAGCAATTGATTAAGAACTTGTGCGACGAAAAAAATAAGGAATCAGAAAAATATTGGCTGAATGAGATGATGAAGTCATTAAAAGGTGCGGATTCATGGGCGGAGAGAGACTCTAAAATTAAAGGAAAAGGAAGAGCGACTAGCGTTAGTATAGATACATATAAGCAATTTATTGGGAGAACGCCAAGAAAAACTTTAGAGCAACTTGTTATAGATTTTTCTGAGGGAATTGTAGAGTTAGATGAGGCGAGAAGTGGAAAAAGAAAAATAGAACGTGAAGTGTACTTTGACTATTCATTGAAATTAAACGAAAGTACATACGCCGGGGCATTGAGTAAGAAGATAGAAAAGCCGGTTTTGTCAGAGCGGGAAAAACATTTGTTAGAACTGCAAAAAAGTATGGGACAAGAGCATCCACAAAACATAAAGCATTTATTTATGTCTTCAACGGAAAATGTTTGTCCATATTGTTTGCAGCCAGTGAGCGATGAATACAAGAGAAAACTGTTTGAAAGCATTGAAAATATACTAAGCAAGGAAGCAGAGAAACATATTGCTGAACTTAAAAGTATGCAATTGAATCAAATAACTTTTGATTTTTTGCCATATGAGGAATTGGATAAAAAGGTTATTGATAAAGCAAAATCAGAGTTAGATGAACTGAATGTAGAAATAGAAAAATGCAATAACAGATTACAAGAAAAAATAAATGATGTCTACACACCTATTATGAAAGCAGAATGGACAATTGAGAAGAAACTTGATGCGTTTAAAACTTCATTAAGTGAACTTGAAAAATTAAGAAAAGAATACAATGAGAGTGTTGTAGATACAACAAAAATGGTCTCAGGTCTCAACGAGATTAATAGTGATTATGCTTTTTATAAAATAAAGGATGCATATGAACAGTATACTGCCGCTTTGGAAATTCACAATAAAGCAAATGAGGAAGCTGAAAATCTGAGAAAAGAGCTACAGAAGAAAAAAGATATATTAGACAAAGTTAAAGAAAAGAAAAAGAGCATTAAAATAGCAGTGGAAGATATAAATGATGGACTGAGGTATATTTTCTTTTCGGGAAATCGTTTAAGTATTGATGTTGAAGATGAAAGATATATTTTAAAATCACGCGGTAAGAACGTTTCGCCTAAAAAGATTTCTGTCGGAGAAAGAAATGCAATAGCTCTATGTTATTTCTTCTCGGAAATAATGAGGGAGCAGATGGAAGGAGAAATATATGGCAAAGAATACTTGTTGGTAATAGATGATCCTGTTTCGAGTTTTGATATGGAGAATAGGATTGGTGTATTATCGTATGTCAAGAGTGAGTTAAATAAATTTGTAAGTGGTAACCCTAATACAAAACCTTTAATTTTGACGCATGACTTGCAGGCCTTTTTTGATATAGAAAAAATATTCAAGGAACTTGGAAAAGAAAACGATATTCAATCAGGTGAGTTATATAACAATCATATTAATGATTTGGGTAAAAAAGTACGAAATGAATATTCGAGATTGATGGTTCAGATTTATAAATATGCAAAAGGCGAGAATCCGAATTTTGAAACAGGAGTCGGAAATGCTATGCGTCGAGTATTAGAAGCATATGGCACATTTGAATATAAAAAAGGAATTGAAGAAATATCTACTGATAAAGGGATAAAGAATAAGCTTGGGGCGTTAGGAGACCATTTTTCGAACCTTATGTATAGACTTGTTTTACATGGTGAAAGTCATGAAGAAGAAAGAGTAAAGGCAATGCTTAGCGATGATTTTTATGCTTATATTTCCGAGGAAGAAAAGATCAGAACAGCAAAAGAGATTATTTGTTTTTTATATTTATTAAATCCACTGCATGTTAAGGAGCATTTAAAAAGAGACCTGGATGGCTCTGAACTACATGGATATGAAACGGATATCAGTAGTTGGGTAAATGATATTAAGCATATGGAGGGCATTGAAAAATAATTCATTAAATCTGACATTAAACAATATAATACGAAAAGCCGCTGTAGATCTCATGTCGCAGCGGCTTTATTACGGATGGAGGTTATAGATGAAAATAAAACGAACAGACGTAAGCGCTACATAATCACCCGGAGTGAACACTAAAGTGAAAAGCTGTAACATCAGACTGATGTTGCAGTTTTTTTACTTTAGGAGGTGACAAACTATGAATAAACGCAAGTCAGTTGAGGAATGGAGACAGATTATAGAGACTGCCAGAAACAGCGGCCTGTCAGATAAGGACTGGTGTCTGGAGAATGATGTTTCGATCAATACTGATGATTCTTGTCAATCTGGGACAACGTTCTTATAACTCGCGGACAAAGTTCCTAAAATATCCGGACAGAGTTCTCGAAACATACGGACAAGAACCCTGTCCCAGAGGGACAAGCTAGCATCTGTGTGTTACCGTAGCATAATTCGTAAGAATTGTCATTCATTATCAGCCGGAGGCTGATGTTCGATCGTAGATCGTCGTGACGGTCCTTTTAGGTCAAAACGATAAGCATTACGAACCAACCGGTCGAGGATTGCATCAGCGACCGTTTGATCCTTGAAAACTGAAGGCCATTCCTTCACCGGAAGCTGTGCCGATATCGCTATGGAGCGTTCTGCATGGTGGCGTTCCTCGACTACTTCCAGGAAGTCCTGCGTCATGGCAAGGTCTAGCTGCTTTAGTCCAAAATCATCCAGTATCAACAAGTCCGGTTTGACCAGGTCCAACATGAGTTTATCGTAGGATCCGTCTCCCTTAGCAATGCTAAGACTCGTGAGAAGCCTGGGGACGCGGTAGCACCTTACTGTTATTCCCTTCATGCAAGCTGCTCTGCCAAACGCTGACAGAAGATAGGTCTTTCCAACACCCGTAGCTCCAGTAATGATCAGGTTTGACCCGCTCCTGACCCATTCGCAGTTTGAGAGGTTGGAAACGGAGGATTTTTTGATCTTCCGCAACGGATCAAAGTCGATGTTGGAGAGGCTTGCCCCGGGCTCTCGTAGCTTTGCAGCCCGTATAAGCCGGTTAAACTTTGCCTCACACCTTGCATTGTACTGTTCCATGACGATCATGGAGAACCTCTCGTCAAAGCTTAGATCCTGCATTGCGGGAAGCTCCTGTTGCCTCTGGTATTCGAGCCGCATGGCATGTAGCCGCATCTCAGAGAGCTGTTCGTTGGTCTGATAGTCCATAGTGCGTTCCTCCTTTTCATTTCCATTCTCCAGTACGGAGATTTTCATGATGTGGAGTTGGAGTGTCCGCACTGGAACCATACGTTTCTGTCACGAAGTCCTGATTATTTTTCAGGATGTTCCGGACGGTTGTATATGTGACAGCATTGAGAGCGATCGCCTTTTTACAGGCTTTCTCAAGTCTGCTGTTACCATAGGTTTTGGCAAATCCTATGACTCCCATGCAGGACTTATACGCCTGCTCCTCGAAATCAGCTTTTTCGAGAAGGAGTGTTACCACCCGGTTTGTGTTCGGTCCGATGGAACTGGACCAACTACGGTAGTATGCGCCATCTTTAGAGCGCATTTCAACGACGACCCTGTGGTTTGCCGGCATATGGGCAGGATCTGTTATGTAGCGCTTTCCGCTGAAAGCCCGTTGGTGGATGGCAATCCTCTCGCCATCATTGGTGTAAACCTCTACCCGCCTTGCATAGATATGTATGACCGCAGGCTGGTCATAGTACTGATAGGGCACTGAATAATAGAAACCATCGCATTCCACGTGGTAGTTATTCGGAACGCGCTTTATGAACTTCGTTATAAAGGCCTCGAAAGTATCCTTGGGCAGGGATCTTAAAGCCGGCTTGTCAAGTGCCTCAAATACACTTTTGCGGCTGCCCTCACGATGCTTGAAGGGGCGCTCCGCAAGGTCGGACACGCGGGTCCTTATATCGTGGTTGAGGGCTTCAAAGCTGAAGTATATCTTGCCCTTAAGCCATTCGATAAGCCAAGTTTCAAGCCAGCCCACGCCGGACTCTACGGCTGCTTTATCCTTTGGTTTAAGAATCCGGGCCGGGATGATGGCGATGCCATAATGTCTTGCAAGTTCCCGATATGCGTGGTTGATTTCCGGGTTATAGAGATTCGTATGGATAACCGCAGTCTTACAGTTTAATGTAAAGTGATTGTTAATGTAAAGTCGATCAGCAAAAGTTCCTAAAACCTGCGATTTTTGATGTTCGACTTTACATTAATAGATCATAATGGGATCAATCATAAGAAAGGAGGAATTACCATGATTGATTCCAGTTACACAAAGACACTGTATTCTGCTATCCTAGAGTTTCAGGGATACATCATACAAAACCACGGAGTCGACTCAAAGACAGCCCAGGCCTATATCCGAGTCGCTGATGATCTTCTGCGATACGCGGAGGACAAGAAACCTATGGCATCTCCTGAGGCTGTCCTCCAAGAGTACTATAGTCTGACTATTGGAGTATCTGCATTTGAAGCCCCGCCGTCAAAATCAAAAGAACGGCGTGCTAGAGCGATTCGGATGATTCAGGACATCCTTAATGGTGAAGAGCCAAAGCGAAGGTATCTCAACCAGAAGCTTAGTTGTCCTGCACCATATCAGGATATCCTCAGCAGATATGAAACTTTCATGAGGCATAACCAAAAGAGCGATGGCACAGTACGCACGAGATCCGGTCGAATGAAGGTGTTTTTCATTTTTCTGGAAAACAGAGAATGCAAAGCTTTGGAGAACGTTACGCCGGAGGTGATTGCAGACTATGTATCCTCGCTCAATGACAAGTATTCGTCACAGGGGAAGGCATCCCTTTTGTATACGCTAAGGAACTTCTTTTCCTTTGACGAGTTCTCAGGAATGCTATCGTTCGATCCATTGCCCTTTCTGATGGGGATCCATTCCAGAAAGCACGAAAGACTCCCTTCCTTTTATACGGCGGATGAAGTAAGGCGCATCCTAAATGCGGTTGACAGGAGTACACCTTGGGGGAAAACAGCCTACCTTATGATGCTTCTGGCATGTGTGTACGGTCTGCGCTCCAGTGACATCAAAGCGCTGGCTCTTGACAACATAAACTGGAAAAGTCGCACAATAACAATCACACAGTACAAGACACACAGGGAGGTATCCCTTCCCCTAACTGATGAGATTCTTTTCGCACTCCTTGACTATATCAAGAATGCGCGCCCTGAAGCAGACAGCCCAAATGTATTCATTCGGCTCAGAAAACCGTACATTCCATACTCAATGAATGATCACCTTGGCGACAAAATCTTACCGTACTTTAAAATCGCCGGTGTTGACATAAAAGGAAAGCACCATGGACTGCATTCGCTCAGGCATAGCCTGGCAACAAACCTTTTTGTTTCAGGAACCCCGGTAACCGAGATTGCCGTGATACTCGGTCACACGTCTGCGGCATCCACGAAAACTTATGTCTGGTCGGATATCGAGCATCTCCGGATAGCAGCATTGGAGGTGCCGGAAAAATGATCAATGATAAGGAGTTTCTTAAATTTGAAGAGGGTTTCTTCAAACCGTACTTTGCAAAATTCATAGAATTCAAACGTGGCAAAGGCGAAAAGGTCGCCCAGTCCACCATGATTCGCTTAAGGAAGCTAAACAATTCGCTTAACTGTTACAATGTAAGCCATATATCTGAGCAGATGGTGGAGGAACTGCTGGCTCCCCGTGGCGGATTAAGCGAATCTGAGCGTCAATACATGACGTCGAGTCTCAGGCAGTTCTGTTCTTTCCTAACCCTTCTCGGGATTGATGCGGCCATTGTCCCACCCAAATACATGCGAGCAGCAAGAAGTGAATTCCGTCCGTACATTTTCAGTGACAATGAACTGCATCGTCTGGCCAGTGCAGCCGACGCACTCCCACCAGCAAGAAGGTCGAGTGTCCACCAGCAGGTGTACCCTGTACTTGTCAGATTACTTATAGGCACCGGAATGCGCATAGGCGAGGTCCTCGCACTGACGAGGGCTGATGTTGACCCTTCAAATGGCGTGATTAATGTAATCAACGGTAAAAACGGTGTTTCAAGGTATATTCCTGTAGCCGACAGCTTGAAAAAGATTCTCCATGACATGCCGAGACCATCGACATGGTCGAGGGGAACAAACCATTTTTCACTTCTTCATACACCGGTGAACATCTTACATACAGCGCAATGAAATACATGTTTCCGAAGATGTTCAGGGCGGCCGGCATATACATGGCAGACGGAAAAACGCCAAACATCCACTCCATCCGGCACACATTCTGCACCAGGAGCCTAGAAAAAATGCTGGAAAGTGGAATGGATGTCTACACAGCCGTTCCGATACTTGCTGCGTATGTCGGCCATGTGAATTACATGGATACGGAAAAATACATTCATTTCACAGAACAGGGACATGAAGATTTCGTACAGAAAGAATCATCTCTGGGGAGTTTATTCCCGGAGGTGGGCAATGAGTGAAAGTTTTTCCTTCTACATACAGCGCTATTTTATGTCGTACCTGATGAAACAGCATAATTACGGTCCAAATACGGTTTCATCATACCGAGACACATTCAAACTTTTGCTTACATTTATGGCAGAATCCGACAGAAACATATCAGAGAAGCCTATCTATGAGGTTGACTATGACGTAGTGCTCAGGTTCCTCTCATGGCTTTCGGATGTCAGGAAAAATGGGGTGTCTACAAAAAATGTCAGACTGGCACATATAAAATCATTCTTCCGATATGTAATGATGACTGCACCTGAACATTCCGGGCAATGCAGCAAGATACTCGGTATACCATTCGGGAAGGAAGATAAAAAACCTCCCGAATGTATGTCTATGGATGCTATAAAGCAGATGCTGGCATCTATTGACTCCTCATCTGACGAAGGGCTACGACATTTGGCACTCCTATCGCTCATGTACGACTCCGCCTGTAGGGTTCAGGAAATAGTAAATCTGAATGTCATGGACTTACAATCTGGTCAATGCTGCAGGATATACGTGCATGGCAAGGGAAACAAGTATCGATCCATTCCTTTACTGGGCGAAACGGAAAAGATTGTCTCGAAGTATATCCGACAGTTTCATCTCACGCCGGAGTCTCCGCTTTTTTTCAATAGGAACGGCGAAAGACTGACAAGGCAGGGCATACGCTACATCATAAGGAAGTACTCGAAGGCGGCAAACGAAGCCGCTCCCGGGATTATAGACGGCTCCGTATACCCGCATCGAATGCGCCACAGCAAAGCCACACACCTTGTGGACAAGGGCGTAAACATTTATAACGTCCGGGATTTCTTGGGGCATGAATCTGTTGCGACCACTCAGGTTTACCTGACGACGAATCCAGAGGTCACCAGAAAGGCGATCGAGTCTGTAGCCGAGAAAACAGTACCTGAAAGCCTTGATTTCTTCTCCGACGAGGAGAAGGACGATTTGCTTTCCTTCTTAGATTCATTAGGATAACATGGATATGTTAATGTAAAGTCGGTCAGGGTATAATGCTGGCAGGGTTTGCGTCGGAATGGCTGACTTTACATTAACAATCACTTTACATTAAACTGCACCACTGCTGTAAATCATCAGCAAAGTGACTGGTATACCCCAAAACTCAATACTGTTTACCATGAAATGGCAGAACACTATGGTGTGGCCATAATTCCGGCGCGAGTCCGAAAACCAAAGG
>Ga0247611_10007988_pt1 | contig 13147 bp, 17 predicted proteins | sample 177DNAGHGhighgp2_FD_192422 | JGI IMG/M metagenome (GOLD analysis project Ga0247611, IMG submission 192422) | Sheep rumen microbial communities from Palmerston North, Manawatu-Wanganui, New Zealand - 1770 DNA GHGhigh gp2 | ecosystem: Host-associated > Mammals > Digestive system > Stomach > Rumen... | reverse complement strand
TGCACATGAGAATCCTGATCTTACCTACCCAAATGGGCCATTGATAATCACAGGTTTTACAAGTACCTGTTGTCATAACTCAAGACTAAGTTTATCCTTGAATTCATTCCATGCCAATTGTGCAATGTACCGCATGTCAGGATGAGGTTTGCCTGTAGTACCACGTAACCTTAAATCCATGAAGTTAACCCAATCATCTTCAAAACCTGTCATTATTATTTCAGTCTTTGTAGCATTAGGTAACACACCTCTTGCTTGTTGAGGAGTGAGAGGATTGCCTTTAAACCCAGTTTTAAACCTCCTATCTGGTTTTTTATTATCCCAGCTATCCAATAACTTTAAGTAACACTCCTCGCTATCTTGACATATTTGAATGAAAGCTTCTCGCTGCTCACTACTTGAATCTTTAGAGTTGAACCAAGACGGTTCTATGAAAGAAACTCCTCCAAATTTATCTTTACTATAGTTGCAATATCTCTGTGACTCTTGCGCAAATGACATCCTTCTGTGCCTTACTAATTCATGAGATACACCCCTATCACAGATAAACTTCAAAGTATATCTCTTAACGTGATGCACTGTTGGTTCACACTGGAAGTTAGCAATGAAATCATTGAAGCTGAACTCCGTGTCCTGTGCTGCCAGATCAAACAACACTCTATAATTGGTTGTCAAATAATTACAATGATCATGATAGACAAGTTCGCTGTAAGGACTATGAGCTACCGTCCAGAAATCACTGTCGCTATCAATATTGCCATCTCTGATTTCCTTATACTGTTCAGAACCACATTTGGCATGGATGGTACCATGCTCTAGCATAGCCAGATGGTTACTGTTTACCAGTCTTTCAACAAACTTCTGTGCACTGTCTTCAGTTATTCTGTCTTCCGATTTGTAACAGGTTCTAGCGCATAATTCAATGTGTTTATACAGGTCTATCTGTGGAATATACTCTACGCTTGGTTTAATCAGTTTCATCTTCAAACAGTTGTTTAAATTCATTAATATCCATAAACGCTATACCCTTAGGGATTTCTACATTGATGTGTTCTTTAGGCACAAAGATGTATCTTCCTGTGGGTTTATTGTTCTCCCTGTCCATCTCATAGATAAGGACTTCCTTGTCCAGTCTTGCCTTGCAGTCATCACAAAGGTCAAACAAACTTGTGATGCAATGCCTGGGAGCCTCCATGTCATCTTTCAATCTGCCCATTAAGGCAATGCCTCCAGTCTCCTTGCCGCAGATAGGGCAGGATGTGAGGCTTGGATTCAGTCCATGTTTCTTGGATAATGTAATACTGTCTTTACTCATAACAAATATCCTGTTATCTCAAGTTCTTGAATAATCTTTTCTATATGATCCAAAATGGAGGCTTGCACTTTTTCTTTAAATCTGCAAGTCCATCCAGGACCAGTTATCCGTTTCAGTTCCTCAAAGAACTCAATCTTTTCAGCAACAGTTTGTACTTTACTAAGTAACCTCTTACTAATCATACAAGCTTCTCCTCTGACATTCATTGTATTACCAACTATAGCCTTAGTGTTCTTATCAAGTACACGGCAATAAAGAAACTTGTTATGACCGTCTGTAACAATATCACCAAACTTAAATTCTCCAATCATTGGAGACAAGTTGTAATCATTCACAACAAGATTTATATCCTCATGACCTTGTATTTCAACAAGATAATGCCGTTTGTTGCAAAGATTATTCTTATTATCATCCATAATAATCTTCACAATCCTGACCACACAACCGTCATAAGCATGCTTATCCTTATGGAAGACAGCTTGTTCGCCTTGTTTGTATCTCATTCTTTCTCTAAATAAATATCTCTTCTAACAATATCCTTGATGTCATTGGTATCATAGATGGATAACCTGTATAAGTCGTGGATGCACTCCATCACAAGGTCTCTGTTCTCCACATCAACAGACTCATCCTGATACACATTGATCAGTTTTCTTGCCACTGCAGCAAGTTCACCTGAAAGTTCATTCAGACGCATGTCAAGTTTTATTTTTGCCAACTCTTCCATTTATCTGTTGTTTATGTTCCACTTTTTCATATAGCCACATAGCCAGCCAGTTGCCCGCAAAGTTCGTAGTTGCCTGAACGACTATAGCAATCATTAAGTCGGTTTCAGCGATGAACTTGATGACCACTGCAGCAAACGTGTAACAGATACAGTTGGCCAATGAAGCCTTGAACTTTGTTGACTTGATAACCAGTATATTCTTGAACACATGCAGGAACACATTGATCAAGGCAACCGTGAAGTATATCGCTATATCCATCAGCTGTAATCACCATCTTTAATCTGCTGCTGGAATCCAGCCATTATCTCTTCAGGAGAACTGAACAGTTTTTCTTCGTTGAAATGCTGGACGTCAGGATAGTTGGAATACAAATCATACTCAATGTCAACATAATCCTTCAATTCGTCAGTATACTTGTCCCTGTAGCACACAGTCTTAACGTTGACTTTGGTGATTACACCTTTACCGATCCTACCTTCAATCACGTCTATGAAATAGACAGTGTCACTGATGTTGTACTTAGTCTCCGTTGTCAGTGTCATCGTTCAGCAGATATTCCATTTCAACCTCGGTAAGGGACTCTACCTTCATGTCATAACCTTCTCTGCTGAGTTCCTGTACGCGCTGATTACATTCAGTCAGGTCTGCGGCATAGAGAAGGACTTTATAGCGCATTGTCTTCTCATCACCCACCTCATCAATCCAGGTATCCTTAAGCGTTGCCACATAAGACTTGTCACCCTCAAACTGTGTGACTACCTCCTTGATTTGGCTATGTCTACATGAGATAATGTCGGCATCCTCAATAATATGTGAGGACTGCATCACGTTCAGATGGTTGATCACTGTTGCTAAAGCGTCCACAAGGGTCTCACTGTCTGTCAAGAAGTTGGCGGTACACTTAATACTCTTGCCGTCAATCTCTTTCCTGATCTTTACTTTGGTTTCTGTCAGCATAATCTTTTAATGAAATGTATGATTCGTCATTCTTTCTTGAATAATTCATATAACCTTCCCTAAGACTGTTCAACTTTTCCAGTATCTGGGATGCCGTCCAGTCGTTAGGAATAGGCAATAAAGGCACTCCGTCTATGGCAATGTAGAGTTCGTTCTCAAAGTCCTTGATCTTGACTGCCATTCTGGATTCCTGGAACAGGCTCTTCTGTTTCAACGAGAGCCTCTTCAGTTTGATGGTTCTTATCAGTTCCATTGTCATCAATTATTAATTTATCTGCTAAACAATCGCTTATAGAACTTGCCTGGAATAATGTCTCCCACTCGTCGAGAAACAGTTCAGGCAACTCCTTGATGTCATACTTATCATCCTCAGCAAGATGTAGGATATAGGCAAGATTATACTTATATGTGCCTACATTATATTCTATATTGTGTTCGGAATCACACAGGGATCTATAGAGTTTCGTCTTGATGAGTCTGCAATATTTCCGTTTCATCCATGCATCCTTGTACTCATTACGCAACTCCGTTATGATGTCATAGAGTTTCTGCCTTTCTTCAGTGTAATAAGGGTTGTTGGAATAATTCAACGCATCCAATGTACATTTGCATACACCCAACCCAGTCTTACCATAATATCCAGAAGGATTTTTAAGAATATTCAGCACCTTATGAATGGATTTCACAGCACGCATAACTCTGTGTTTATCCTTTTCCAAAGCCTCAGTCAAGTACGCCAACTTCATATTAATCGCCACCCCCACCTTACCTTCTGGCTTTGCCGTAATGTGATACCCACAACAGGCGTCACACCAGTACACTCTTGAAGGTATCTTCTCATCGAAGTTGTCATGGTTCCATTTGATAAAGTCGTGAGCCTCTTTCTCAGTCTCAAACCTCATCTTGGGCCTCATTGAATCAGCACAGTAAACCCTATTCTTAGGTTTGATTCCTTTGATTTGATTATGATATCTGTCTTTCTCGTGTCTCATGTTTTTATTGTTTATAAATCCTCGTCAGCAAAAAGGCTGAGCTGCACTTGAGTGAGGTCACGGATTATATTATTAGCCTCACTGATGTAATACTGGTAGTTCACATGTCTCTGTGTTATGGGCACATCATCAAACTTGTTGAGTATGGTAACTCCGGACTTTACCAGCATGTTACTGTAAGAGCCAGTCTCTTTATCTACTTTGTAGAGTTTCCTTCCGTTGATTGATGCATACCACCTGTTGATTTGCTGTACAGGTTCATTGCCGTAAATCACGTTGAACTTTCTGTCCACACGTTGTGACATCAGGAAATCCTTGATGTCCTCATGCTTCATGATAAACTCTTTCACCGGCTGTCCTGTCTTGAAATAATTGATGACAGCCTTAGGTATAATCAAAGGAGCCATCCCCTTACCTATAATAGTATGTGTAATGAACATTCCCTTCTCTTCTACAGAATTATCATTGAGAATACCGAAATAGTCATTCACTGCATACTGATAAAATGCCTTATATTCATCACCTTCAAACGTAAGTCTGGTCATGTCTTCCACTTCCTTGGTATATTTCTCGATCTGCTGTCTGTCTTTCTTCTTGGCAATAAACATCACACCATCAGTATTTACCTGGATAATTTTGACGTTAAGTTTCAGCAGTCTGTCTACAAGCATCAGAAGAATAAGCTGGCCATTAATCCTAATAGAAAAGACTTTATAGGGATCGTACATCCACGAGGTAGGAGATTGCATTTTTCCCGTGGGAGAATTGAGCACTATCTTTAAGAACTTGTTTTTCAGGGTTTTACCTGTATGTTTAGCTTCAAGTCTTTCTTCTTTAATATCAGAAAACAATTCTCTAAACCCCTTCAGGTGCTGTGGCGCGAAGTTCCATTCAATAAGAAGGCTCGGATACAGCGATGCTACATCCAGATGACCGCAGTATTCATCATCAGCAGGCTTGAATATTCCAGGTGTATTGATGGAATGAATACCTCCAACTCCCACAGAATACACCACATTACGGATGCAGAACTTGTTCTCATAACCCTTTCTCTCAAGTGTTGACACAGTCTGCTTCTTCATGTCCTCAAGCACTTCCTGCAGTTTAGGATGATCAAATTTGATGAAAGGCAATATCACATCTTTGAGGTCCACTGTATCGGCAGGACTTCTCATTTCATTGAGTGTCTTCCTGTCTATCTTCATTATCCTCATGCACTCCTTGGCCAGATATTCTTCAGCCAATTTCACACTGTTCATGGACAGGCAGTCAATTCCCCACTCCTTCTCAATAAATAGTCTCAGTTCAACATCCTTTGCAGACCTATTGAGCAATTCTTCGGTACTGTTCACATCATTGATATTATAGGCAATCATATCATCAATTCTGTCTTCAGCAAGAGCATCGTTAAAGTCCCCATCAAACTCAAGAACATTAGGATAGTTCATAGTAATCTGAAGAGACTTGAGGCCCACTCTGAGTTTAGACGCAAACAACATTCTGATCAAATCCATTGAGTAGAAATATTTGTTACCCTTATACTTGCTGTAAGGATTAGGCCCTCCTTCATGGTTGTTGTTATGCTTAATCAATTCAGAAGAAAACTTGAACAGCTCAAACACTAAGTCAGACCACACGAGGTTCTTCTTATACAGCTCAATGAAATAATTGATTACAGTGTCATCATAGTCGTGGTTGTTGTATCCACAAAACAACGGAGCCTTGGGATGTTTGCCCATCGAGAAGAACTTGTATAACTCATCAGTCTGGTTCTTGCGCTGTGATATCTCAAACAGATAATATTTTCCCGTTTCGGTATTCTTGCAAGTACAATGGAACACGTTAGGGAAAAGTTCTATATCATAGACAAATACAGGTCTGTTTTTAATGATCATGTTAAACAAAATAAAAATCAACCTGAGGGACTGATTTCAGTCCCCCAAGGTTGAAGGTCACTATATAAAACAACCAAAACAAATTACTTCTTGGAATAGGCTATTAGAGATTCAAAGTCCAGCACATACTTGTATGTGTTGAAGAACTTAGAACCTATCAGCCCATGCAGGATGACACCGCTTTCAGCCTTTATTTTGCTGAAAGGCCCCGTCATGTCACACACTATATAGTCATAGGGATAATCCATACCCTGATAAGATAGCGTGATACTGCACTTACCTACTTCCTGAGCATTGCCTTCCAGACCATACAGACTGCTCTTCTCGTCAGACATCTTATGTTCGATATCTTTGAGCACATTGCTGTCAATGATACTGTCATTTGAGCCGGTGTCCAGCAGAAAGTTGAGCACCTTGTCCCCCTGATACAGTGTCACTATCGGCAACTGTGTCAAGTCAAAGCCTGCTCTGAAAGAAATGATGTTGTTTGGAGATATAAGATCTCCGTGTTCTTCTTGCCTGTTTTTCTTGAATAATCTTAGTATCGCTTGTTTTACACTCATTATCTTAGTCTTTCTTAGGGTCTGCGGTTCCTTCACCAAAACCGCCTCTGGGTTCATTATCCAAATGGTCAACTCTCACGAGTTTCATGGGACCTGACAACAGCCACTTGAGTTTCTGCCATCGGGTAGCTTTCTGTGAAAGCTGTATCCTGAACTGCGCAATCCTTGTGCCTTTGGGAATAACGGTATCTCTGGTAGCTACTACAGGGAACTTCCATTCATCCTGTTCAGAACAGTAACTCTGGTCAATCACCCCTGCAGAATTGGTTTCCAGGATTCCGTATTTCTTGAAAGTGCTGCTCCTTGGAAGAACGATACTTTCATATCCTTTTGGTACCTGGATGCACACACCGAGGGGAATCAGGCATGACTGGAACACCACATCACGCTTGTATTTGAGTTTCTCCTCCTCGGTCACAGGATTCTTCTTTGTTGCATACTTCAACGATGTTGCCACAGGAGCAAACAATCGTATATCCTCAGCGACACAAAGATCATACCAGTCACCTACCTCAAACTGCTGAGGAAAACATCCTTCAGTCTTTACGAATACTTTTATCTTCATTCAGTTTTTTCTTCTTTTAATCTTAAACAGTTAATCATATTAACTCCGTTGGTGTCAATGCCGTCAGGCACTGCAGGTCTGTCATCCAGGTAATGCCTGAGTTCCTTACCTATCTCAAAGGGGTCTCTATACTCCTTTCCATCCTCATCAACCAATGTACCATACACTTGAGTGAAAGGGAATTCCCACACAAGAGGTGTAAGGGTTTCTTTGTTGACCACAATGAACCTATAGTCAAGTAACTCAAAATCTTCGAAGTATGGATCCCTATCAAGATTGTCCCTGAGAATTCTCCAATACAAACGCGCTTGAATCATATAAGACCATTGTTTAAAGCTGTCTTTAAAATGCCATTCTGTCTTACCAGATGTCTTAAGATCAATTGGTAAAATCTTCTTACGGGCATAATCAACAATCACTTCATCCATCATACATCTGTATTCCACATCCTCAAAGGTAGCCTTGAACTTCAGCTGATAATACCTCTTGATGTTACTGAAAGGCTCGTCTGGCATGAAGTAGTTTGCTGTAGCAGGACTTTCTTTAAGAGCATTGACCATAGCAAGGACTTTGTTGTAGGTATTGTTATCAACCACAGTCTTGTCTCCTGCAAGATATTTCAGATTATAGTACTGTGAACAACTCTTTGTAAGGTTATCCATCTTGCTCTTCGTACCCCATCTGTTATTCCAACCTATGCTGTCTGAAACCTCTACAACCTTATCTGCAGGGATTGCTGAGAAGCCAGCATATTCATCACAGTATTTCTCAAACAGAGCATCAGCGATCTCTTTCTGTGTATCACTGACTGAGGGGAACTCCCCGATATAAAACCTCTCATTGAACTCTTCCTCTCCACCAGTAATCAATGCATCTACCATTGAACCCTGTGTCAAAGAAGGAGTACTTATTTGATCAAACAGACTATCGAGTTTGTCAAATCCTTCCCGCTCATACCTGGCAAGGGTAGAGTAGGATAGGGCAGGATCAGCCCTGTACACATCCTCCGGAACCATCCATGATATCTGGTCCAGTGTTTTCTGTATTTTCTCCATTGTATTGCTATAAATTTTTGATTATTTCAAGAGCCTGCTGGATATGTACCTTTGAGAACAGTTCAAAGAATATGCTGTTGGGCACATTATTCTCCAGGTATTGTCTAAACAGTTTCTTCTTGATTAAGAACTCCTGTGTCTCAAGGCCTTTGGTCTCTATAATGATAAGATACCCGTTGTATTTAAACTGAAAGTCAGGTGTATAGGTTGTATCCATCAGCTTTTTGTTGTCCAGCTTAAGTCCTGTGGTATTACTCTTCTTGCTTGCCTTCTTCCTGTTATAGAAAGGCACTGTAGGCTTAAAGCCTTTCCACAACACATACTTACAGGGCTCATACTGGATATTGAACCCTGCCTCTTTGAACATCTTGTAGGCAGTCACTTCCAATCTACTCTTGAAATCCACCCCGTCATAGGACATGGGTGTCGCGTTCTTCACTTTCTTGTTTACCCTCTTCTTCACATTGTCCCTCGCCAAAGGGGTCTTCTTCCTTGAACCATTTGATTTCCTCGTCTTTTCCATTAATGCTTTTTATGATGTCATTCACAGTTTTCCAGATTCCTGAAGGCATAGACATGTTCTTCCTTGCATAATAAGCAGGATGCTTATCACAGAGGATGTAATTGTATCTGTTGTCAATACAATCCTTAAGTGACTGGGCTTCGCTGCCAAGAAGCACATACACTATGCCTGTCTTGTGTCTGGAGAGATTGTGCAGCAGCTGTTTAATGAATGGTCTCCACAACAGCATGTGAGAACCAGGTTTGCCAACCTCACAAGTCAACGCTGTATTAATCAGCAATACACCTTGTCTGCTTATCTCTTCCAGGCTAGGGTCAAAGGTAATCAATGAATGTGGTACAGAGAAGTCGATAAATGATTCCATTAGGACTCTCAGGGATGGCGAGTACTCAGATTCAGGGGCTTCTTTGCTGTTAGCGAAGGCTATTCCTGTCGCCACAGATTTGCCGTTCCTCATGTCCGCATAACAATCCTGTCCTATAACCACAACTTTGAGGTTGTCGTAAGGACACGCCTTAAAGGCTTTGAATATATCCTTTAGGGCAGGGCAGAAAGGCTTAACGGTTTTATTCAAAGCTTTTATAATACCTTCCGCGTGACTAACAGGGACAACAGTATTCCAGTTACCGAAGTACTCCTCTGCGGTCATAATGCATTAGCAATAAGATTTGCCGTCTCCAAGTCATAGGAAAGCACGGAGACCTTTTTGACAAGGTCATGATTCTTCATTAGGAATCTCACATCAGTGCAGTGTATTATGTTTCTGGCTTCATCGTTGAATGTAAGTTTTCCGTAAGACGTCTTTTCAAGATAATCCTTGACCATGTCGAATTCTCCAGGGGTAATCGTATAATTCCTCCATTTCTCAATATTACACATCTTGGTCATCCATTTGACGGCTGTAGATTTACTCTTGAGTCTCTTCACAGCATCCAGATGGTATTTGGACAGCAGATATCCTACGACATTCCTGCATTTAGAATAGTCAGACGAAGCCAATGACAATATCGCTGATTCACAAATCTCATCATCCCGACTGTCCATCATTGTCAGCAACGAACAGAACATATCTGAAGTCAAAACATTGGTTCCTGTCACCAGCGTCTCCTCACGCACAAACATATTGTCAGGAAGTATCCTGTTACAGAAATCATACAAACCTTTGGAATAAGGTAGAAGGTAGAACTTGTCATGAACATTGTTTGAGTAAGGGTGGAATGACTTATAATCATCAAAGAACTCATCTATGTTACTGTGAAAGAACCATTGATAATCCTCAAGACTACCACCATTACCCACATCATCATAATTGCTCCATTCATGAATACACAAAACCAACTTTAGTTTGTCGGACACAAATATCTTGAATTGACAACTCGGATACTCAACATGTCCCACAACAGTGAAATCGGGTGCTTGGGGGCTTCTGCTTGTGATTATCTTGTACCTGGGTTTAAGTAAAGTCACAGGAATCTTGCATGTGTGATCTATCTTGAGTTTGTCTCCTTCTTTGGGTATTCCTGCAGCGTCAGAAATCTTTCGGATATCCTTTACAGCCATCATTGGACTGTCAGTAATGCTATAATATCTGCCATAAAACCCATAAGCGGATATACTGCAGGATGCGGGATCACTCTTTTTAAGACCGTTGGTACTCATTAGATATACCGTATAGTCTGGAAATTCCTCAAATTTTATTGATCTTAGCTTATTAAGTTGCATGTCATTGAATATTTAACCTGTTACTGATTTCAGGATTTTGTAATAATCTTATAGCCTGTTTCTTATGTCTGGATACCACAGACTTGACAATAAAGAACAACAGATCCTCGGGAAAAGACTTGTGTTCAAACATCTCCTCAAGCCTTTCCATGACAGGAGCGCTGACATATCCGGGCTTATCAAAATAGGCATCAATGTAATTGACAATCCTGGTCGCCATCATTGAGGCTACAGATGCCCTGTAGTTGCCGTCCTTATTGATTGCCTCCGTGAGTTTTCTTCCCACATACTCCCACGACTTCTCAAATATGTCCTTTGGAGATATGAGTTTGTCAAGTTCGTTGTTGATAAACACAGAAAATATTCTTCCTACCGCATTATCCTGGTCGTCAAAACATCCTTTACTGATAAGCAGGATGTGCTTGAGATCAGTCTTCCAATTCTTGATGCCCGAAATTGCCTTGCAGAATGTTACATAACTGCGTGGGCATGCTATAGTGACATTATTCTGGGGCTTGAACAATTCGTTGGAAAACTGCAATGCGAAATTAATTGCCCTGCTGTCAAGTTCTGCACCTTCAGCCCACTTGGCCCAGTCATCAATGTTGAATCCAAGCTCATAGTTCATGAACCTGGTTCTCTGTGCAGGATCAAGAGAATTGATGTTAAATTCCCCATTATCAGGATTCGCGGTGAGGACCACCGTTGTGTACTTGGGCAAAGACCATGACACATAACGTCCTGTATTAATCAATTCCATAGTCGCTTGGATGAGCATGTTGGAAGATCTGGCATAATCATCCAAAAGAAGTATGCACCCGTTCTCATTATACTGAGGCACCCATGCAGGCTTGGCATACCCCATACGGGACTCGTTGGTTACCTTGAACTTTTCCCTGTCCACACGTTCAAGTACATCTGCAGCTACCCATCCGTTCTTTCCTGTCTTTTTCTCGACAACCTTGTATTCTTTGACAGGATAACCGATAAGATCACCAACTTCTTCAAGTTCATGCAGGGAAAGTTTGGTGATCGTCATCCCGCGTTTCCTTGCCACCTGCTCCACAAGACTGGTCTTACCAATGCCATGCTCTCCTGTAAAGGATATTGCAATGGGTGCCTGTCCTGCATCCTGCAGTTGTCTGTTGTTGTCTATAGTAAAATTAAGGAGGTCTTCTGCCTCCGTCATGTTGATTTTTGTTGCCATTTAATTATCTCTTTTAGGAATGTATAACGTCTTTCCGGGATAGTTTCCCTTTGATCCTCTAGATGATATCACCCAAAGCATGTTGTCTTGCGGAATCTTCAGGTGTGAATAAGGCGCTTCCCCGTCAGTAAGATATATGAGCGTGTCAAACTGCTTATAATGCTCCCTGTAATAATTCACCACAGGATCGAAAGATGTTCCCCCTCTTCCTGTAACACCTTTAATATGTCCTGGTTTAAACCAGTATTTCTTGTGTATGAAAGCGTCACATTCCAGTACATAAATTTCAGTTCCGGCCTTGTACATATAAGTTAATTCACTCACGAACTCATGCAGTTCCTCATTGCTCACGCTGCCTGAAGTATCTATGCCCACAAGCACACGGCTTTTCTTCATGTGTTTGCTGCCACATGAACCTGCAAACCTCCTTGATTCCTTACGTCTTGAAGATTTCTTCTTTTCATCATAGGCATTGCCGATGAATCTTCTCAGCATCTTCTTCCAGTCAAACACTCGTTTGAGGGGTTTCTGAAGGTCAGCTATAATGCTCTGCATCTCACCAGGAATAATGCCTCTTCCTTTCACGGATTCCGCAGCAGTAAGCAGCTTGTTATTGATGAGTTCATTGGCCAGTTCCTTGTCTGTACAATCCACCTGTTCCCATAATGAATGGTCATCCAGCAAATCCTTGCCATCAGGCTTCTGGGGCGAAGAACCATTCTGCTGGTTTCCTTGACTGTCTGACTGAGAGTTGCCATTCCCACTACTGCTAGCTCCTCCTCCAGCATCATTGTTTCCCGATCCCTGGCTACCCATGCTGTTTGCGGCGAGTGCAGAATAATAATATGAAGTGCCTCGCCTGGAGTCCAGTCCATAATCTGACGGACGCAGTACTCCAGGAGGAAGACCTGAGATATAACTGTTTACCTCAAGGTCAGCCGCAATATTGAACCGTGTATTATCTGGAAAGGAATCCCTCATCACAGGATGTTTGAATGCTAGATGCATCATTTCATGCTTGAGTATTGCAAGTTTCTCCGTGTCAGAGAACTTGTCAAAGTAATTCTTGTTGACAACTAATCTAGCATTCATCTGACTGTCAAAGCATACAGCCGCAGTAGGAACCTCATCGCTGAACTCCCTTTCCACAGTAGTCAAGAGGAACCCGTAGAAAGGTTCCTCTATCATCATCTTCTTAATCAGGTTTTCCATTATTTTGTAAATCAAATTTAATAAAAAGGTTGTGTTTTTATAACCTCAGGTTTAAATAACGGAAGTATCATCTCCCTGAATCTGTATTTATCAGCGTCTAAGGATTTCATCAGGTCACTGATGTCCTTACCACCTTCAAACTGAGGAAGAATTATGTTAACAAATCCTGTCCTCTCGCTGAACTTCCTTGCGTCTTCAAGACCTGGAGCATCATTGTCAAAGCATACAAATAGATGCTTAAACCTGCTTTTCAGTACATTAATTGCAGTATCTGACATTCCGTAGCCTTCACCTTGCACAGCAATGCTTGGTATTCCTGTATTGGCCCATAGACATAAAGCATCCTTCAATGAGGAACATACGCATACCATATCTCCTTTCTCAGGAAGTCTTGTCCACAGTGACACTACAGA
>Ga0247611_10007987_pt1 | contig 13148 bp, 27 predicted proteins | sample 177DNAGHGhighgp2_FD_192422 | JGI IMG/M metagenome (GOLD analysis project Ga0247611, IMG submission 192422) | Sheep rumen microbial communities from Palmerston North, Manawatu-Wanganui, New Zealand - 1770 DNA GHGhigh gp2 | ecosystem: Host-associated > Mammals > Digestive system > Stomach > Rumen... | reverse complement strand
TTATGGCAACGTTAAAATATACTACCCGCGAAATCAACGGCAATTACAAGATCAAGGTTTCCGGCCTGTTTGATGGCAAAAAGGTTAATACGCTTGTGGGTGTTTCCGGTTTTCTCAAAATGGTTGACGACGTGGAATTGTGCAACCGCCTTTTGGACCGTGCGTTTAGGTCTATGGACGACAAATGCGTTTGCAAATTGCGTCGCGGTTTGAAGATTTCATTTTACATCGCTTAATCAAAAAAATATCGAATATGAAAAGGTTGTTTTTCATTATTGACATTGCGTCGGGTATTATTGTTACTGACGCATACCAAACAAAGGGCGGATTGCTTCGTGATTATGCGGTTGACCCGGGCGAACGTATCGTGGAACTCAATTACGATGATATGGAAACCGAAAGACAGAAAACCGAATTTAACCGGTTGTGGGAAATGCGCGTAAAGCGTTAGGAATTAACCCGGGCCGGGAAACCGGCCCACAATCTTTTGAATTATGGTTATCAAATTCATACCGCCGAAACATTTACGTATATTCAATTCCGATCGTGGTTTTGTCACGGATTGCGGGGATCATTACCGTTGTTCGTATTTGGATATATGCCATTTCAGTCGTGAAAAGAGTTTTACCCGGTTGGATGATGCCGTGGCATTTATGGAAAGTTTGGGATATGTTAACGCAAATTGAGAACACGCCCGACGGGTACATTGTCGGAATATTTTTGCGGGATGGGACCGGATGCGGGCGTTGGTACAGGTTGCGCAATTTCGGCGACCGTCAAGGCGACGCAATCGAATTTCGGGAATGGGATTTACCCACGTTCACGGATGCGCAAATACGATTGTTCATTAAGACATTCAAGATTGAAAAAAAGTATAAACGTTTAGACAAAAACAAGTATGCAAAAATTCAAATTCGGGAATCCATTAACGTTTGTTGAGGTTTCCAAAAGCCCGTTGGATCGTCCGGAACCGGGCAACCGGTACACGATTTTCGATTGTCTTTGCCGCCCGTTCGGCCGGATGCAAGGGCCGCGCAAGAAATACCAAATAACCGCAACCACGCCGTCGCAAGCGGCACGAATGGCGATTGAGAATTACCGAAAGGATTATGGCCAAGAAATCAAGTAAAGCGACCCGGGAACAAATGTACCGGGAAATATTGGAACGGTCCGGAATCCGGTTTGAGGATTGCAACGTTTTGGCCTTTGCGTTCAAACAGGAACGGCGGCCCGAACTGTTCCATTTCGGGTTGATGTTGCACGAACCGCGCCCGGTTTATTACCTGTTCGATTGTTGGGACAAATACGCCAACGTCATTGTACCGAAAGATGAAAAGAACGCGGCCGTTATCATTGCCATTGCGGAAAAGGACGGCGGCGAAAAGACAACCCCGAATTTGCGATAAGATGGAAACAAACGTAATCATCCAAGAGTTACGCGCCCGGGCTTCATTGGGTTGGAAACCGGAACAACAAGCGTGGTACGATCAACAGGCCAACGACGCCCGGCCGGTTCAATGTGTCCGGATGCGGGATGCGTTCACGCCGGAACAATTGCAATTCCTGTTCAAGAATACCGGGTACAAGACACAACAAAAAATGTGTTACCGGAACGCGGCCCAATTGGTTGAACGGGCGGAATGGATGGCCGCGCATTTCGATTCGGGCGTACCCGAAATAAAATACGTTGAGGGTTACGCTTATTGTTATGGCCTGTTACCCATCGAACACGCCTTTGTCAAGGTTGGCGACCTGTACATTGATCCGACCTTTGAACGGGCGTTGCATCGGGACGTTCGCAAAGAAATTTACGCATCTTGCATCGAATTAGACCCGGAAACGATGGCCCGTTACCAATTGGAAACCGGCTTTTACGGCGAATTGTACGTGTACGATTATATGTGCAAGAATCGGCCGGAATTGGCCGCCCAAATCCGGGCGCGGAATCCGCACAACCGGCAATGAAAAACCGCACCCGGTTTCCCGGGCGCGGCGGTCAAAATACCGTGTTGGGCGATACGTGGTAAAAAGACACGGCAAAGATAGGGAAAAATCGGCAAAACCGATAATTCCCTATTTCTTTTTGCTTTGCGCGGGCTTTTCCCTGTAACCGGATGCGTAAATTGCACGGCCTTGCGCTTCCGCTTGTGCTTTGGTTGGGTAAACTTTCCCGGATTGGCCCCAACGATAACCGCCGGGAACTTTTTGTACAGGCATAACGATTGATTTTTGGGGTTATCGTATGCAAATATACCCGGTTCGGGCCGGAATCTTGCACCCGGATTCAAGAAAAATGCACTTTTTTCGTAAAAATTAAGAAAAAATTTTTGGTTTTAAGAAAAAAGCCCTATATTTGTACCCGGGTTCGATAATGAAACCCACGGCCCGGGCCGGTTCCCGGTAAAGAAACAGACAATGAACACGATTGAAACCGCCAAGCGCACCAACACAAAGTATTTTATCGAATACATTTGCGCCGATCTTTCCAACACTTATTTCCAATTGGTCCGCACCAAGGACGCCGCGATACTTGCCGCGTACAACGATTTGACGACCTTATACGCCGAATGTTTCGTGCGTGGAATCCACAACGAAGATGTAACACTTTGGTAAATTAACCCGGCCCGGGGAAACCCGGGCCACAAAATCCCATCAAGATATGAAACAGGCAATAAAGGTTATCCCGATGTTCCGGACCGATAATTACGAACAGAATTACAACCGTGCGTTGGATCGTGGCGCGGATTTCGATACGACGTGCATTTGTTGCGGCCGCAAACTGAATCCCAAGACGATGAAAGAGGTTCAAGGACTTGCACCCGGTTATTTCGTTGATACCAACGTGGCGACCATTCCCGAACGCATAAACGCAACCGAACACATCGAACCTATGGGATGGTATAGTGTTGGCCCGGTCTGTTACCGCGAAATCCGCCGCCGGTTGGCCGAATCCACAAAAACCGTTGTTGTTGATATGTAAAACCCCGGGGCCGGGCGACCGGCCCCAATAATCAAAAAAGCGATATGGAAAAGACAATTGCAAAAACCGAATACGTCGTTGGATGGTCAACGAAACAAAACAATCAACACATTCGCCGAACCACAAATTATTTCGGGGAATTTGAATACATCCGTGCGTTATCGAAATATAATTTGGTTTCAAATCGTGCGCGGGTTATTTATTGCTATATGAACCGCCGAATTGAATATACCGATGGTTCGGTAAAACTTATCCAATTGTACCATCTTTAATTTCTCAAAGCAATGGAAACATACAGAATCGAACATTACATTGTTGAGGTCGAAACCGACGGCAAAAAGCCCGGGGAAACGGTCAACGTAACGATCCAATCCGAAAGGCCGAACGCCAAGTATAAATCCGTTTACGGGCTTGTTTGGTTCATCGGCGACAACGCCACGGATTTGGCCCGCCGGGCGTTCGTTCATTACAAGATGGGAACCCGGCCCGACGGCAAAGACGTAATCCAACGCGGCATCATTGACGAAACAGGATGCGCCCGGTACACAATGACGTTGGAACAGTTGCAAGCCCTGTACAAGCAATTCGAAAATTTCGTGGCCGATTGCCCGCAACAGGAATACAACGAAAACAAATCGGCGATCATCGCGGTTTATTCGCTAATCCATAAACACATCAACAACGAAATATACAAGTAACGATCGGCCCGGGAATCATCCCGGGTTTTTCGTATCTTTGTTTCGAATTTGAATTTTCATAAAGGAATAATTGCACGGTTGCGTTGTGAAATGCGGCCGTGTTTCCTTTATGCCCGATTTGGCCAATTTCGGACGATTTGGCGGCATTTCCCGCAAAAGTGGACCAACGGACCATCCGTCGGCCGAAAAGCCCGTAAAACGAAAATTCGGCAAAAATAACAGATCGGCCGGGCAATCGTCGTTCGGGATTCCCGAACGACCAAAGACGTTTTCTTAATGGCCGGAAAAGAAATTTACAAAAATTATGAAAATATTTTTGGTAATTAAATTTTTTGTTGTACCTTTGTATCCGGGTTGAGGAAACAATCCACCGCCCCGGCGGGTTCCGGGAAACAAAAACTTTACAAGTTATGGCAACGATTAAATGCAACAATTCCGACCACAAGGCCGTTTCTTTCTTCCTCAATGGCGGCATCAATATTTTGGTAATGGCGATGCAAGACGGCGAATATTGGTTTAGCATTGGCAACGGATATAAGAATGAGAAAACCGCGAAGCGGGCCGCCGTCAAAGAGTTTGCGAAACACGGTTACACGTTCGACGCAAAGGAAATGGAAAATTTGGTTATCGAATAAATAAACCCGGCCCCGGTTGCCCGGGGCCAATAAAACCCCGACCGGGCGGATTCCCGGAACTGTTATGCGATTCAAGATTGATGAAAATTTGAAAAGGGTTGCGGCCGCAAAGGCGTCCCGCCCGGAAACCGTGGCGGTAGAACTTTTGGCCGCGTTGGTTGATGCGGGAATGATTGAGGACCCGAACGACAATTGGGGCGAATCCGTGTTGATCGCAACCGGCCCGCAATACGTTTCCGACGTTTGCGCCGTTTTGGCCGAATACCTGTACGACGACGAAACCCGTTCCATCCCGGCCGACGTGTTCGACGCGTTTTGCGCCCTTATCGTTTGGGGCGATGGCGATTGCCCGCATTGTGGCGGCGAATTGGAATTTGTTGAAACAGAGGGCCACGAACTGAATGATGGCGATTATTACACGCCCAATTCATACATCGTTGACAATTACGTTTACCGTTGTGTTGAATGTGGCGAAATCATTAAAACACCCAATGAATTATGATGCGAATTGAAGAAGCGATTGCCCGCGCAAAGCAACAGGGCAACAAAGTATTGAAAAAGGACATTGCCGCCCGTTTGTGGCCCGATTCCACGCCGGTTGCGCAACAAGTTAACATTACGCGTTTATGCGCCGGGAAAACCCCGCGAATTAACGTTGAATGGGTTAACATCATTTGCGAAATGACCGGATGCACGGCGGATTTCCTGTTTGGACTTTCAAACGAATAACGATATGGAAAAGGTAAATTTGTTTTGGGCCATTATTTGGTCGGTTATGGCGGTTTTGTGCTTTGTAGCCATTTTTTGGAATCCGTCGCATTTCTTTACGCTTGCCATTTCCGTTGTCTTTGCGGCGATGTTTTGGCACGATTACAAGAAAACGAAAGGTATGTAATTTTTAACAGGCGATACAATGAAAGAAGAAAAGACAATTGACCCGGCGTTGGCCGCATTGGTCGAACCCGAACAGGAACAGGCAAAGGAAATCGCGCCCGGAATGACTGTTGAAGAAATCCGCGCCGTATATTTCAACGCCGACGCATTGAAAGAACCCGCGTACCGTGTGTTTCAACTCAATTCCGACGGACACCGGTATTATTACCGGTTCAACGAAGCCGGAGAACCCGAATTTTTCCCGTCCGTCACGACGTTGTTAAAACAGGTTATGCCGACGCCGCCCGCCCTGTTGGATTGGATGATTGCGAACGGCAAGGATGGCGCGACGGAAAAACGCGATCTTGCGGCGGCATACGGAACGTTTATGCACATCCAATTCGAAACGTTGGTAATCAACCGACGTTACGACTTTGATAACGTCCCGGCGGTCCTCTTGGACTATATGGGCCGCGAAAACTTGCCCGAAAAGGTATTTGCCGAATGGTTGCCGAAAATCCGCAAGGATGTGTTGGCGTTCGCCCAATTCGTCCGGGATTACAACGTAAAGCCGTTGGCAATCGAAATCGGGTTGGTCCATCCCGAATACCATTACGCCGGTTGCATTGATTTGCCGTGTATAATGACCGATCCAAAAACCGGAAAACAGTTTACCGCAATCGTTGATTTCAAAAGCGGCCGGAAAGGGTTTTACGAAGAACACGAATTGCAATTACATTTGTACCGTGAAATGTGGAACGTCAATTATCCGGAAACCCCCGTTGCCCGCGTGTTCAACTTTGCGCCCAAAGATTGGCGGACGAAACCCACGTACAATTTGAAAGAACAAACCGATTCCGTGAACGCCCGGAAATTGCCGTACCTGTTGGCCCTTGCATCCATTGAGGACGAAAAGCGGGATAACACGTTGACGATTGTACGCGGCGTTTTGGACCTTGACAACGGCAAGATCGCCGACAACATCTTGACGTTATCGTTGGCCGACCTTATCAAGACGAAAGCGGCCCAAAAGGACGCCCCGGAACAGGCGGCGAAATCCCCGGAAACTACGGATGAACCGGAACCGCCCAAGAAAGGCCGTAAAAGGGCCGTAAAAGCGACGAAAGAACCCGAACCGATAAATTCCCCGTCCGAACAGGAAAAGCCCGTTAAAACGAAAATTCCGGAAAAATTACCGTGGGAACAGGAACCCGAACCGGCCAAGCCCGCCGAACCGACGCCGGAACAATGGGCGGAACAGGCAGAAGCGTTCGCGGGACTGAAACAAGCGGCAACGAAATTGGGCGAAGCGATTGAGGATGCCGCAAAGGATAATTTGTTAAACGACGAAATCGAATTATAAGATGGGCGGAAGAATTTACAGAAATGAACAACCGGCAACCGACATTTTGGGATTGCCGGAAATTGGCCGATTGCATATTGGGATGAAAAACGAACGCGGTTTGCCGCAATCAATTGATTGGTTCCGGCCAACCGGGAAATATGCGGAACTGTTCGCAAAGGCGTTCGGGGAACGGCCGAACACAATTCAAGTTGTTTTCCCGTCGGACAATGCCGAAATATCGTGCAACGAACGGTTCGTTTACCGTGACGATAAGGGCGCATTGGTTGCCCGGGGCGATGGTCGTATTTTCGAAATATGGGATGGCAAGAAATATGCGCCGTATTCCGTCGAAAATTACCCGGATATTTGGGACCAAATCATACGGAACAATCCCACGAAACGCGGCGCGGATAATTGGGACGTCGAATTGACATTGCGGTTTATTGTTCCGGCGATTCGTGGCGTTGTTGGCGTTTGGGTTTTGAATACAAAGGGCCGGGCGTCAAGTGTCAAAAATTTGCGGGATTCGTTCGATTCAGTACAGGCAATGCGCGGAACTGTTACAACGTCCGTTTTCGATTTGTCGGTACATTTCCACAAATCAAACAAGCCCAACCAAAATTCCCGTTATCCTGTATTGGAATTGGTATGCAACGATAATCGTATTGGCGAAATCCGGGAATTACTGAAACCCGAAAATTCCACAAAAAATTTGCTTTTACCGGGATAATTCGTACATTTGTTGCGAACGGTTGTTGGCCCCAACCGAATAGAAATTTAATGCCCTGTAAAGTAATTCCCGGGGGGCCAATCCGGGGACGAAATACGGGGCGTTTTTTTTGATGATGGAATATAAAGCAATACCCGGTTATTGCGGATTATATGACGCAACAGACGACGGGCGTATTTATGGGTTGAAACATCGGCGACCATTAAAACCACAAATTAAAAACGGATATGAAACCGTTACTTTGTGCAAGGATGGGGAAAAGCGATATTTTCGCGTTCATCGGTTAATCGCATTGGCGTTCATTCCGAACCCTTATGAATTGCCCGAAATAGACCATATCAACGGAAATTCCCGGGATAATAGAGTTTGCAATTTGTGTTGGGCGTCAAGGCGTACAAACCAAAATAACCCGATAACCCGTGCGCGTTTATCGAAATCATTAAAAGGCCGGAAAATAACGTGGGAAATACAAACCCCAAACGGACCCGGAAAACCTGTTGATTGTTTCAAAAATGGCGTTTTTATTCGACGATTCAAAAACGCGATGGATGCCGAACGGGTTACGGGTATATCCAATTCGAAGATTTACGAAGCGTTGAAAGGTAAACGGAAAACGGCCGGTGGTTATAAATGGAAATATGCGTTATGACTGTTGAAGATATTAAACAAGAAATTAAACGCCGGTTATCGTTCGTTCACGATGCGTTAATTGGACAATCGCCGGAAGATATGGAACGGCACGACAAATTGATTGGTGCGCAAGATGCGTTCAAGGGAATGTTAAAATTTATTGAAGATGGAAACGGCGCGAACATTCAAAATTGACAATTATATTACCGTACCCGGGTTTGCAATCGTCGAACTTGGATTATCCGGGAATGAATTGTTGTGTTATTCGTTGATATACGGATTTACCCAAGACAAAGAAACCGAATTTCGCGGTTCGTTGAATTACGTTGCATCGGCCTTGAATGTGACGAAACAGAACGCCAAAAAGATAATTGACCGGTTGATTGACCGGGGATTGGTTGATAAACGGGAAATGTTCTTTTCCGGGGTGAAATTTTGCCATTATGTTGCGAACAGATACGGCGTTGCTGAAAAAGCAACGGGGCGTTATCAAAACAACAACGGGGGCGTTGCTGAAATAGCAACGGGGGGTGTTGCTGAAACGGCAACCAATATTGATACAAAGGATAATTCTTTTGGTAATGATAATAATAACGCCGACGGCGGTTTGTTCCCGTCCGAACCCGGTTTTGTTCCTGTTACAGTAACCCGGCCGCGCCGGACGGCGGAACCGTCCGCGTGTCTGTTTGCTAATTCCCGGTATGCCGATTTCCAAAAATTTGACGCCGAATTTACGGCCCCGGAATTTGCCGACGTGGATATTGCGTATTATTACCACGCCGTCGCCGATTGGTCCGCCCAAAAGGGAAAAAAGATGAAAGATTGGATTGCGACGGCCCGGAACTTTATGCGTGGCGATATGGAAAATGGCAAATTGCACCGGTTGAACCCCGGCGGCGCATTGTCCCCGGATGCAATCGAATATTTGAAAGATATGGCACGATAATATGGAAACAGGCGTAACAATATACAAGCCCAAATCGGCGGTTGTTGTCCGCCGTGAAATGGCCAAGATTCCCGCCGTAATGGATGCGTTGGGACCGGTCGAACGTTCCGTATTCCTTGCGTCCACGGACAAAACCATTGCCGAATACGACGCCAACGAATTGTCCATTGAATTGGCCAAGGCGTTGAAATGGATTGCCAAAGATGTTGGATACCGTGCAACCGATGAATCCGAACGCGGTTATTTGGTCGTCCGCGTTGCCGAAATACTGAAACGGTATTACGATGGGTTGACAATGCGCGATTTCAAAATGGCCTTTGAAATGAGCATTACCGGGGAATTGGACGATTATTTACCCAAGGGCCGGGACGGCCAAGCCGACCGGGGCCATTACCAACAATTCAACGCCGAATACGTGTGCAAGATTCTAAACGCCTACAAAGGCCGCCGGGCGTGGGTATTGAGGAAAGCAAACGAAGCGGTCCCGAAAGAAGAACCCAAGCGCGACCCGGCCAAAGATAGGTATTACCGGAACGAAACCCGGAAAGGATGTATCAACGCGTTCGAATCGTTCAAGGAAAACGGCCGGTTGCCCGAAATGTCGCCAATTGCCGAAATGTTGTATTACGACGAATTGGCCGCCGTGGGCCTTGCGGACAAAATCGAAATTACATTGGCCGATCAAAAAGAAATATGGCAACGGACGATCAACGATTACGCCCGGCGCGGATATATTGGCGACGTTCGCCGGTTAAATGAATCGGGAACAGACGACCCGGAATTGGAACACGGTTCGTTCGTATTGGCCCGGCGCAAGGCGTTAACCGCAACGTTCCGCCGGATGGTTGAACAGGGAATAACAATTACGGATTACATAAAATTCGAATAGAAAGTAACATATTTTTTCGATGGAAAGTAAAATAAACATTGACATTCGGGATAACATCGAACCGGGATTGGCGTTGCGTTTGGTTGCCCGTGTTATTGATGCCGGTAAAATATCAAAGGGCGAAAACGGAAAAATGTATTACTGTTGGTTAACAACCTTTGACACGCCCGACGGCGAAATTGCCGTTTCAACACGTCAATATCGGAAAAACGATTGCTTCATTGTTTGGAAATACGGAAAGAAAAATGGAACAGAAAATTAAAATCAATTGCGTTATTGGCATTGATCCGGGCGCGGGCGGCGGAATCGCCGTGTTTGTTCCCGGCCACAATACAAAGGCGTTGAAGATGCCGAAAGATATTACCGAATTGCGGGATTTCTTCGTGTATTATGCTGAAAATTACAAACCAATTGTGTTTCTTGAAAAATTGTCGGTCCGCCCGGACGACGTGGTTGTACAGGGCGACCGGGCCGCGATGGGAAAGTTGTACCGGGTGCAAAAGATGATGGCCAATTTTGAACACTTGAAAGCCCTAATTGAAACGGCCGGAATCCCGTATGTGTTGGTTCATCCATTGAGTTGGCAAACCAAATTGAAATTGCGTGTTCGTGGCGTTCACGAAGAAAAGGCCGAACGGAAACGCCGGTATAAGGATGCGGCCGCGCAATTGTACCCGGGCGTCAATACGACATTATGGAACGCCGATGCCCTGTTGTTAATGCATTTCGGCCGTTGGGCGTTGGTCAATGAACCGAAATGGGTAAAGGCCAATTTGCCGGAACGGGAATACCAAAAATTGTTTTGAAATGTGCAAGTTGAAAAATGAATGTTTGGGTTGTTGGTTTTGGCACAACGGGAAATGCAATGCCGGGCCGGGCGATTATTGCCGAATATTGAAACAACGTTATTGATATGAGAACAAGCGAATACCAAAAATTGTTCGGTTTGAGGAACAAAGAAACGGGAAAGTTGATATTGTATTATTGGGCTTCATCCCAAAAACACAAAGCGATTTTTTCGACCCGGGAAAAAGCGATGGACGCGGCCCGATGGTTTGATAATGAACCCGAAATTGTTGAATTTACCTAATATGAAACACGTTATTATATCGCTTAATATCCAAGACGAAAACGGCCGTTATATTCCGCTTGAAGCATTAGACGTAATGCAATTAAAAAACGTTCGATTTCGTTTGTTGGTTGAAGCCGGGAAAATCAAACAAGAAATATTCAACAGAACCGGCGAAATACTTGATGATTAAATGGACCGAATCTTTGTTGTTGTAACGCCTGTTTGCCCGCATTACCCCGGCCGCAAGGTAGGTTCGAAAGAGTGTACGCAATGCGACCATTTCCGGGGCGGAATCGTACAAAATTTCGTGGATTGCGCACACGATCGGCCGGAAATAGAACAGAAAACCCCAAAATCGGCACGGAAAGCCGCCAAAATCGCACAACCGGCCAAGAAAAGAGGACGGCCCGCGAAAAAGGCCGTTTCCAAGCCCGTAAAGACACGCAAAAAGAAAAATGGATAAGTTGTACCAAGACGGGACGAAATGCCCGCAAATCGAAAATTTGGAAAAAATAACGCCCGAACAGGCGGCGGAATACGTTCGGTTCGTCGCACACGTCCGGCACACGCAACGCCGGTATTTCACTTTCCGCAAACCGGAAATCTTGGAAGAATCCAAGCGATTGGAAAAAGAGTTGGACGCCCTTAACGCGCAATTGTTGGACCCGACGCCGAAATTGTTTTGAGGATGGAAAAATTAAAACCGTTGACCGTTCCGTTGTTGGCCGTAAACCATTACGGCCCGGAACATCAAAAGCGAAAGGCCGTTGAAGAAATGGGCGAATTGATAACCGCGTTGTCCCGGGAACAGGACGGCCGCGCCACGCCGGAACAGGTAATAACAGAAATCGCCGACGTTCATTTGATGATCCGCCAATTGATGGTCATATACGGGTTGGATGCCTGTTTGAAAGAATACGACCGGAAACAACGCCGGTTGTTGCGCCGGATGGATAAGGAAACCGGCGGCGATTATCGAAAAGAAAAAGACGATGGGAACAAAGGTTGACGCGTATATTGCACGGGACCCGAACGGGATTTGCCGGGTTATGGTCAAGCGGGCCAAATTCAAACATTGGTTCGAATTGGGCCAACACGGGCCGACCGACGCCGCGTTTGAACAGGCATTGGCGGCCGGAACGATCCGATGGAATCCGGCGATTGAGGACAAAACAAGACTTTTTCGCAAAATTTAACGAAAAATGTTTGGAAATATAAAAATTGTCCTTATCTTTGTACCCGGGTTGAGGTTATGACCCAACGGACCGGGCCGGTTCCCGGAACAGAAAAAAGACAACGAAAATGAAAACATTGGCCGAACTCAAAGCGTTTTGCGAAAAAAACAACGTCCGTTACGAATTGAACCCGCGTTATGCAAAGGATGGTTTTTACAACATCATTACCGGCGAATATGAGAAAGTACAAGTTGGTTGGTTCTTTGGAATGAACAATATTGCCGGACGCAAGGGAAAATCCGAATGGAATTGGACGTGGTTTGAATCCATCGGAAGCGAAGCCAACGACGATACGATGTTTTATTTTTCCGAACGTTATTCAATGGTCAACGGAAAATCATATAAGGGTTGGCGCGAAGATATGGCCGCAAACGAAACGATTGAACGCCGGATGGCGGCCCGCGCATAAATAGGAATTGCGCCGTGGTGTAATGGTAACACCCAAGTTTTTGGCACTTGTATTCCCCGTTCGAATCGGGGCGGCGCAACAAAAAGGGCCGCAAGCCCTGTTCTGTTAAAATTCCCGGGCAAGTAAGGCCGCGACGGCACGAAAGCCCAACAAATACCCGTGTGGCGAAATGGTAGCCGCGCAACACTCAAAATGTTGTACCGTAATGGTGTGCCGGTTCGAATCCGGCCACGGGTACGAAAACGGACCGGGCCGATTCCCGGGAACTTAAAACAATGTGTTATGAAAATTATTGAATTTAAGGCTACAACCGGTTACACGGGTTTGTTAATTTCTGTACGTGGAACGTACCCGGAAGAAAATGCACAAAAAGCGTATAAGTTACTTTCCGAAAAGGCGTTTGCGATCTATGAGAAGAAAGTAAAAGCCGATCCCAAAAGGCTTGCCAAATATGAAATGCGTTTTTGCATTTGGGAAAGTGAACCCGGCCAAGACGGACTTTTTCATTGTGTGCGCACAATTTATCGGGATTATGCCTTTGAACGCGGCGATGTTCGAAACAATATCGTGTTAATCAATGAACAAACGTTTAACAAATAAGGCGATACGATTATGTACATTAAAAGATTGGAACTTTTGAATTTCCAAGTTATTGAGAAATTCGAAGCGGATTTTGACGGCGCGGTTTATTTCGTGACCGGCGACA
>Ga0247611_10007986_pt1 | contig 13149 bp, 9 predicted proteins | sample 177DNAGHGhighgp2_FD_192422 | JGI IMG/M metagenome (GOLD analysis project Ga0247611, IMG submission 192422) | Sheep rumen microbial communities from Palmerston North, Manawatu-Wanganui, New Zealand - 1770 DNA GHGhigh gp2 | ecosystem: Host-associated > Mammals > Digestive system > Stomach > Rumen ... | reverse complement strand
GTCGGGTCGTCATGCGGCATAGCGCGCCATTCGTCCATATACATCTTGACGATCATGTAGATACCAAAGCCCAGCACAGCTATCACGATGAGCATCAAGCCGTAATACGCCTGTTTATCCCTCATCTTCATCCAACCGCCCCAACTGTTGGTGTATTGGTCATCGCGGCGATGATGATAGTGATGATGATGTTTGCGCTCTTTGTGCTTCTCCCACCCGGGTTGATATGTCTTTATCTCGTCTGCCATTAGCGTCTTTTAAAGTTCATTTGCTGCACTTTGCGCATCATCTTGCTAGTCTGCTCGAATTGCTTGAGGAAGCGGTTGAGCGCTACGATATCCACACCTGCACCTTTGGCGATGCGGTTCTTACGGCTGCCGTTAAGCAGGTTCGGGTTGGCGCGCTCTTCCGGCGTCATAGAGTTGATCATCGCCTCAATCGGTTTGAACGCATCGTCACTCACTTCGACGTTCTTCAGCGCCTTGTCCATACCAGGGATCATACCCATCAGGTCTTTCATCGAACCCATCTTCTTAATCTGGTTTAATTGTCCGATGAAATCGTTGAAATCGAATTGGTTCTTGGCGATTTTCTTCGAGATACGGCGTGCTTCCGCTTCGTCGTACTGCTCTTGCGCGCGTTCTACGAGGCTCACCACATCACCCATACCCAAGATACGGTCGGCCATACGACTCGGATGGAACACATCAAGCGCCTCCATCTTCTCGCCTGTTCCGATGAACTTGATCGGCTTGTTGACCACCGAGCGGATACTCAACGCCGCACCGCCGCGGGCATCACCATCCAGTTTAGTCAATACGACACCGTCAAAATCCAGACGATCGTTGAACTCCTTAGCGGTGTTTACTGCATCCTGACCGGTCATGGCGTCCACCACGAACAAAGTCTCGGACGGCTGGATAGCTTCTTTGATAGCCGCTATCTCGGTCATCATCTGCTCGTCTACAGCCAGACGACCTGCCGTATCGACAATCACGACATCATAACCGAACTTGCGGGCCTCAGATATCGCGTCTTGCGCCTTTTTAACGGGATTAGACTCCTCTTCAGCCGTATATACTTTAGCGTTGATCTGCTCGCCAAGGACGCGCAACTGCTCGATAGCAGCAGGGCGATACACGTCGCACGCTACGAGCATCACTTTCTTATTCTTCTTTGTCTGAAGGAAATTAGCCAACTTAGATGCAAAGGTCGTCTTACCGCTACCCTGCAGACCGGCCATGAGGATGACCGCGGGCGAACCTTTCAGGTTTATATCCTGCGCTTCACCGCCCATCAACTCTGCCAACTCGTCATGGGTGATCTTCACCATCAGTTGTCCGGGACGAACAGCCGTAATGACGTTCTGACCGAGTGCTTTTTCTTTGACCTGGTCGGTGAACTGCTTGGCGGTCTTGTAGTTCACATCGGCCTCTAACAAGGCTTTACGGATGTCCTTTACGGTCTCCGCAATATTGATCTCGGTGATACGTCCTTCACCTTTGAGAATCTTAAATGAGCGTTCTAATCTTTCTGATAAATTATCGAACATAATACTCCAAATTAAATTGCGGCGCAAAGGTAGTAAAAAATTTGCATATATGCAAATAAAAGCGAAAAAATGTGCAAATATTTGCGTATGTCATTTTTTTATTGTACTTTTGCACTCGCAAAAGTTTTGATTATGGAAAGAAGAGTAAGAGTTCGCTTTGCGCCAAGCCCTACCGGCGCGCTGCATATCGGCGGTGTACGTACTGCCTTGTACAACTATCTTTTTGCTCGTCAGCACGGCGGTGACATGTTGCTTCGTATCGAAGATACGGACTCCACCCGTTTCGTGCCCGGCGCAGAAGAATATATCCTCGAAGCCCTCGATTGGCTCGGTATCGGTATTGACGAAGGCCTTCGCCAGAAAAAAGGCACCAAAGAGATTGAAGCCGTAGGCTCTCACGGTCCCTACCGTCAATCGGAGCGTCGCGAGATTTACCATCAGTATGTGAAGCAACTGCTGGATAGCGGTCATGCGTATATCGCATTTGATACGCCCGAAGAGCTCGAGGCCAAGCGCGCAGCGATACCTAATTTTCAGTACGATGCCCGTACGCGTACGGAAATGCGCAATTCGCTGACCATGCCGGCCGAAGAGGTACAGGCGCTGATCGATAAAGGAGAGAAATACGTCGTTCGCTTTAAGGTCGAACCCAACGAGGACGTGCATGTGCATGATCTGATCCGCGGGGAAGTGGTGATCAACTCGAATATCCTCGATGACAAGGTGCTTTATAAGTCCGCAGACGACCTGCCAACGTACCACCTCGCCAACATCGTAGATGACCATCTGATGGAGATCTCGCATGTCATCCGCGGCGAGGAGTGGTTACCTTCCGCTCCGCTGCACGTGCTGCTTTACCGCGCGTTCGGATGGCAAGACACGATGCCGGAGTTTGCCCACCTGCCCTTGCTGTTAAAACCCGATGGAAACGGCAAATTAAGCAAGCGTGACGGTGATCGTCTCGGTTTCCCCGTCTTCCCGTTAGAGTTCCATAATCAGAAAGATGGCACAGTTTCATCGGGATATCGCGAGAGTGGCTACCTGCCCGAAGCGGTCATCAACTTCCTGGCCTTGCTCGGTTGGCACGGCACAGGCGATCAGGAAATGTACACAATGGATGAACTCATCAAGGAGTTCTCGCTTGACCGTGTCTCCAAGGCCGGTGCAAAATTTGATTACGAGAAAGGCAAATGGTTCAACCACCAATATCTGCAACTGCGCAGCAATGAAGAACTCGCTCAGATGTTCCTGCCTACCCTCGCGGCGCATGGTATTGAAAACCCTGATATGCAAATGGTAGCCCAAGTCATCGGACTTACCAAGGATCGCGTGAACTTTGTGCCGGAGCTCTGGGAGCAGACGAATTTCTTCTTTGTGGCTCCGGCCGAGTACGACGAGAAATCGCTCGCAAAGCGCTGGAAAGAGGACTCTCCGCGTCATATGACCGAGTTGCTTGAGGTGCTTGAATCCGTTCCTTCTTGGGACGCAGAGACCTTGGACGGTATTGTCATGGGTTGGATTGCTGCTAAAGAGTACGGCGTAGGTATCGTGATGAACGCCTTCCGTATCTGTCTTGTCGGCGCAGCCCGCGGTCCGCATATCTGGGCGATTACCGACATCCTCGGCAAAGAAGAGACCCTGAAGCGCGTAAAAACTGCTTTAACTAAACTAGGTTAACCTAGGACTACCTAGGACTACCTAGGCATACCTATGACCCCCAAAGAGGCATTACATAAGTATTTCGGATACGATGATTTTCGGCCCTTACAGGCGGAAATCATCGCTTCTATTTTAGCGCATCGCGACACATTGGCCCTGATGCCTACGGGCGGCGGCAAGAGTCTGTGTTTCCAGATCCCTGCCCTTGTGATGGGAAATGAGGATCCGGAGAAGCGCTTATGCCTGGTTATCACCCCGCTCATCGCACTCATGCGCGATCAGGTGGACAATCTCCGGGCACGCGGCATACACTCTGAAGCCATCTATACGGGTCAGAGTTTTGACAAACAGCGTGCGGCCTTAGATAACTGCCTCTTTGGCCCCTACCATTTTCTCTATTGTTCCCCGGAGCGATTAGAGAGCGAAGAGTTTCGCAAGCGTCTCAAAGACCTGCCGATAGGCCTGATTGCCGTCGATGAGGCACATTGTATCTCACAGTGGGGCTATGATTTTCGGCCTTCGTACCTGAATATTGCTGCCGTGCGGGAACTATTGCCCGACGTGCCGGTCTTGGCGCTTACAGCGACCGCGACGCCGACCGTAGTTGAAGACATCCAGCGCCGTTTGGGATTCCAAGAACCGAATGTGCTGAAAATGTCCTTCCGCCGCGAGAACCTCCAATATATCGTACGCCGCACGGAGAATAAACCCGATCAAATCGCGCATATTTTATCGAAAGTGCCCGGTTCGGCAATCGTCTATGTACGCAACCGCAAGCGGGCTCAGGAACTTGCTGAATGGCTGAAAACCAACGGCGAGAGCGCCGATTATTACCACGCCGGACTCACTACCAGCGAGCGTAATGAACGTCAGGAGGCTTGGAAAGAAGGGCGTACGCGTGTTATCGTGGCGACGAATGCCTTCGGCATGGGTATCGACAAACCCGACGTGCGGCTCGTCATCCATCATGATTTGCCGTCCCATTTAGAGAGTTATTACCAGGAGGCAGGGCGCGCCGGAAGAGACGGAATGACGGCTTATGCCGTGCTGCTCTATAACGACGAAGATAAAGCCAAGGCTCGCAAGCGCGTGGTAGACACCTACCCGCCCAAGGAATTTGTGGAGCAGGTTTATCATAAGACCATGGATTTTCTGCAGATAGGTGAAGGAAGCGGTCTCGGGCACCGTTTTGCGCTGCATATAGACCAGTTATGTCACGTCATGCACCTGCCCGTCATACAGTCCTACTCTGCCCTGCATCTACTGACACAAGCGGGATATATCGATTTCCAAGAGGAATACGAGACCCAGCCGCGCGTCTGTCTGCGTGTACCCCGTGCACAATTGGGCGAGTATGACCTCTCGTCACCGCAGATCGAGTTACTTGACCGTCTGATGCGCCAATATTCGGGTATCTTCACCGACCTACAGTATGTGCGCGAGGCCGATAAACCCGAGGACCATGAGTTGCTCGTCTCCTTGGCGCAACGCGGCATCATCACCTATATCCCGCGCTCTGTAGGTTGCTGCCTGACGATGACAAAAGAAAGAGAGGCTGAAATCTACCTCTCTCCCTCTATTTTCGATGATCGTCAGAAACTCTTTGCGGAGCAACTCCACGCGATGGTGGAGTATGCCGAGCAGAATCAGTTCTGCCGCGAACAGGTGCTACTCGCTTACTTCGGTGAGACGAGCGCTATCCCCTGCGGTCATTGCGACGTCTGTCGCGAGATCACCCACCGTGTCATTGCCGAGTGAAAGCGAGTCTTCGCCAAGCAACTGCTGCAATTCCCGCATTTCTGCCTCATTCACCGATTTATTACGGTCATTCACGCCCATCAGCGGGCCGAAGAACACCTTCAGCAACGCGCGACCAATCACTTTCGACAGTTTGAATTTCGGATTGGTCACATCGCCTTTCACCGGCACATCAATCAAGATGATATCCTGCGCCGAAGTGAGCATCTTAAAGCCCAGACGCACAGGGATATTCTTATACGGCGCCTTGGTGAGCAGCTCTTTGCGACCTACCCGCGGATGGTCAATCTCGATGCGGTTCGTGCCGTTCAGTTTGGCGGATACAACGTCTAAATGGCTGTCTATAGTCAGCAGACCTCCGTCCAGCGGATAGCCCGTATAATTGCGGCAGAGCGCGCTGAAATCCTCGATATGCACGCCGCGAACCTTCAGATCCGCCTGCGTGTCTTGATTCTTGAGATCCAGACCTCCCTTGAAATCCAGATTAAGACTACCTCCGTTCGGCAGCGTAGCCTGCAGTTTGATGGCATTACGGCCGTTGCTGGCGACATTCTGACCGTCTACGCGCAGCGTCTGGATCGCATAATCCCAGTCATGCTTCATCGAGTAGTCGTGGTAACTGATGTCATGTCCGGTCAGGGTCACGCGCTTGGCCATCCAAACCAGAGGTTTGGTTGCGCGCGGTTTCTGTACTTCTACCGGCGTCTCTATCGAGTCGGTCGCCACACTGTCGGCCTCCACGTCCTCTTTGCTCTTCATCAGCCGCGTCAAGGTCGTCCAGCCTTCGTGTACCTCGTAATTGGCCGTCAGACCGTTGATGGTCAGGCTATCCAGGATAAAGGTGTTGTTCGCCACATCGCCTTTGCTGATGGCGATACACAATTCATCGAGCGCAGCCACCTCATCCTTATGCGAGTCGCGCAGACTCAGGCCGGTCAGGGACAGGTTTCCGGTCAGCAGAATATTGGAAATCACATCCAGACTTCCGTCCACATGAATGGAGCCGTTCATCTTGGCGCCCAGGCCCGTGACATCCAAATAGTCCTGAACAAGCGGCAAGACGACATCGGTATGTACGTCATGCAGGTTCAACTTCACCGCATAGCGGTTGGATTGCAACTTCATACCGGCGATGATACCTACCCGGCCGCCTGTCGGCAAACCGAATTCGATACCGGCGTTCGTCTGCGTGTTATCGAAATACAGGCCCGGTATACGAAGCGTCAGATCCTCCAGTTTCCACTGCTTGTCGCTCACTACGTCGCGGTAGCGGATATTGCTGTTATTAATTCGAATGTTCTTTAAACTAACTGTCCACTTACTCTTCGCAGTGTCCGCAGGCACAGAATCATTCTTCGAGAAACGCTCGATGATGTCCGAGAAATTGACTTTGTCGTTGTACTTGAGCACTTGTCCGTCGAAGCCGTCAAGATGGATTGCACGCAGTTTGACGGTCTTGCCGAGCAGCTGCGGATAGGCGATATGCACGTACAGACGGTCGAAGGAGACGAAGTTCGTCTCGCCGTTGGCTTCCTTGCATTCAAAGCCGTTGATGGTCACTCCACCCCAATAGGGATTGATGATCACGCGGTCCACATGCATCTGACGGCCGACGATCTGTTCGCCGTAGTTGTTCACGACGTATTTGGCTGCCGGCGAAGCGACGGCCAGTATCAATGCAAAGAGGAGCACTATTACTAGCGCTCCCCATCCACATATCTTCCAGAATGTTTTCATTATTCAGCGGATAATGTGATGCGGCGGAAATCTTTGATTTCAACACCTTTTGCTTTGAGGATGTCCTTCACGAGCTCTTTGTTCTCGCTCATGATATAAGCCTGCTCAACGAGTGTGTTCTCTTTGAGGAACTTATTCAGACGGCCTTGTGCAATCATCTCGATCTTCTTTGCCTGAGCAGCGAGGTTAGCCTCTGCTTCTGCGGGCACTTTAGCGCGGATGTCGCGAGCTACCTGAGCCTGCTCCTCGGTCAACCAACCCTTAGCGGTGTTAGAAGCGATGTGGTCATCGCTATCCGCATGAGCCGGGTTGATACCAGCCTTACGCAGAGCGTTCTCAACAGCCTTGTTGATCTCGTCCTGTTTGGTCTTCTCGATGGCTACTTCGAGCTCATGCTTCTTAACGTCCTCAGCTACGTGATCAGCGTCCAGCGCGATCGGGCTCATAGCAGCCACCTGCATCGAGATACCGTGAACGGTCTCGTGGTCAGCGCCTTCGTTAGCAGCAACGAGCGAACTGAGCTTGTTGCCCAGGTGGTTGTAAGCGTCCACTACCGGTGCCTCGAGGCATGCGTAGTCAGCGAGCTCCATCTTCTCACCCGTCACGCCGGAGCGCTCAGTGATGATCTCAGCTACGGTGAAGTTACCGATCTTGAGGTTCTTGAGCTCCTCTTGTGTACGTACTTTGTTGTCCAAAGCGGCTTCGAGGATCAGTTTAACCATACCTACGAAGTCCTCGTTCTTAGCTACGAAGTCGGTCTCGCACTTCACGCCAACGATAGCGCCGAAGTTGTCTTTTACCTTTGCGAGTACGCAACCTTCCGAAGCCTCGCGGTCGCTACGCTTTGCTGCGATAGCCTGTCCGCGCTTGCGGAGCAAGTCCTTCGCAGCCTCGAAATCGCCGTTTGCCTCTTCGAGGGCCTTCTTTACGTCCATCATACCGGCACCGGTGATGTCACGTAATTTCTTGATATCAGCTAATGTAACTGCCATGATTATGCCTCCTCTTCTGCTTTAGGTTCTTCCTTAGCTTCAGCTACTTTCTCAGCCTCTGCTTTCGGAGCAGCTTTGCGGATGCGCTGACGACGCTCTTTGGGTGCGGGTGCCTCGCTGGCAGCCTGCTCCTCAGCAGCACCTTCGTCTGCTTTCTCTACCTTGCGCTCCTCGAGACCCTCTTTGATAGCGTCGCAAACAGCGGTCAGGATGACGTCGATAGCCTTGGTTGCATCGTCGTTAGCCGGGATTACGAAATCGATGTCGTTCGGGTTCGAGTTGGTATCTACGATACCGAATACAGGGATACCCAGGCGGTTAGCCTCTGCTACAGCGATTTTCTCCTTGATAACGTCTACTACGAAGATAGCGCTCGGCAGGCGGGTCATGTCGGCGATAGAACCGAGGTTCTTCTCCAGTTTCTCACGCTGACGTGCGATCTGCAGTTTCTCGCGCTTCGATACGTTATCGAGCGTACCGTCGGTCGTCATCTTGTCGATCTGGCTCATTTTCTTCACAGCCTTGCGGATGGTCGGGAAGTTGGTGAGCATACCACCGGCCCAACGCTCGGTGATGTACGGCATGCCTACTTCCTGTGCGTGAGCAGCTACTACTTCCTGAGCCTGTTTCTTCGTACCAACGAAGAGCACCTTGCGGCCGCTACGAGCGAGGTTCTTCAGGGCCTCTGCAGCCTCTTCGATCTTAACGACGGTCTTGTTCAGGTCGATGATGTGAATACCATTGCGCTCCATGTAGATGTACGGAGCCATGGCCGGATTCCATTTGCGTTTGAGGTGGCCGAAATGTGCGCCTGCCTCGAGTAATTGATCAAAATTTGTTCTCATTTTGATGAAAATGTTAAATTTGAAATGTTAAATATAAAATAATTTAATCCTCCTTGTATCTTGGTGTCCCGTTTACGCGCATAATACATTATGAAATAGTGCGCGCACGCACACATGCGTTTGGGACTCCAAAACAATCGTGTGGTAATCCCGAAGGAGTCCACACGATTTGGAGTTGTTCGTATTAACGCTTACTGAACTGGAAGTGCTTACGAGCTTTCGGCTGACCCGGTTTCTTACGCTCAACCTCACGAGCGTCACGAGTCATGAAGCCTTCTGCCTTCAACGCAGCTTTGTCTTCCGGATTGATCTTCACCAGTGCGCGAGCGATAGCCAAACGCAGAGCCTCTGCCTGTCCTTTGAAGCCACCGCCATCAAGGTTGGCCTTGATATCGTATTTCTCAGCTACGCCGAGTTTGTTCAGCGGCTGGAGCACGATATAGCGCAGAATAGAAGACGGGAAATATTTCTCGATGTCGCGGCCGTTGATCTCGATCTTGCCGGCACCTTCATTTACATAAACGCGGGCTACTGCCTCTTTACGACGTCCTAATGCATTAACTGTTTCCATGTACTTCTATTATTTGAGGGTGTTAATATCAATTACTTTCGGTTGCTGAGCCTGCATGTTGTGCTCCGGACCCTCGAAGATATAGAGGTTCGTGATCTGGCGAGCACCGAGGCGATTCTTCGGCAGCATACCTTTTACTACTTTGCGAACGAGCTTCTCTGCGCCCTTAGCCATCAGGTCAGCCGGGGTGAACTCACGTTGGCCACCCGGGAAACCGGTGTAGCGTACGTATACGCGACCGTTCCATTTGTTACCCGTCAGCTGTACTTTGTCAGCGTTCACGATGATTACGTTGTCTCCACAGTCCACGTTCGGAGTGAAGGACGGTTTGTACTTACCACGCAGCAACTTTGCTACCTTGGAAGCCATACGGCCAAGGATCTGGCCCTCAGCGTCCACAACTACCCACTCTTTCTTAGCGGTAGCCTTGTTGACAGACACTGTCTTGTAAGAATTGAATTCCATTAATTTTGTTGTTTTTAGGTAAAATCGACGGACATCCTTTACGACTTTCGATTTACGGGATTTCTTTGTTAACTTTCGTTTTTACTGGATTTCCCTACGTTATCCACCGCCCAATTTTACGATTTATAATTATTGTTTTTACGCGCCTTTCCGCACGTGCATTACGCACGTTCACGCAAAAAAGCGTGCAAAGGTACTACTTTTTTTTGACATGACCAAATTTTTCTGCATTTTTTTGTATTTTTTCTTTGAAAAACTTGCATACGTGATATTTTGCCGCTGGCGTAATGACATTTCCGAACGCAAAAATTTGGAAATGTCATTTTTTTGTTGTACCTTTGCACTCGAATTAACTGCCCGCAAGGGTAAAATAAGAGGCGGCTTGGGGGCGCATCGGGGGCATATCGTATCCTACCCACACCTATATATACATAGTATATATCCCGTGATTTTGATTTTTAACACGTAAATTACATTTTATGTTTATTCATTTGGATTGCAATAATTTCTTTGTGAGTTGCGAGTTGGTGTCGCGGCCGGAGCTACGGGGGACGCCCGTGGTGGTGGCTAACGACAACGGCAACAACGGAGGTATCATCCTGGCGCTCAACCAGGAGGCTAAGGCCATAGGCCTCAAGCGCGGCAATCCGCTGTTCCAAGTGAATAAACTGATCGAGAAAGAGCACGTGACGGTCATCGACGTGCATCACCATCTATACCACGAGGTGTCGCAGCATATCATGGACGAAGTGAAGCAGACCGAGATGGTGTTGGACTTTGTCCAATACAGCGTAGATGAGTTCTTCGGCACGATGCCGGATGATGACCCTACCCGACTTCGCGGATACCTGCAGCAACTCAAAGACCTGATTTGGGAAAAGACCGGCATACCCGTCAGTTGCGGCGCAGGAACGAGTTATACGCTCGCCAAGACCGCAACGTGGTTCGCCAAGCGCTATCCTGCCTACAAAGGGATATGCATCATGCCCGCCGACAAACGCGAGCAAGCCCTGGCGAAAGTGCCGATAGCGGACGTATGGGGTATCGGCCGGCGGAGTATCAAGAAACTGACGCAGGAAGGTATAGTGACCGCACTCGACTCTACCCGCAAATCCGAGGTTTGGGTGCACCGACTTTTCAACGTAACAGGGGTGCGGACCTGGAAAGAACTAAGAGGTGAACCGGCGATCACTTTAGCCAGCCGCGAACGCCAGAAGAGCATCATGTACAGCCGTACCTTCGCACATATGACCGACAGTCAGACAATTCTTTTGAAAGAATTGAGTAACTACGCCACCGCCGCCACGAGACGTTTGCGCGAACAGGGCTCGATATGCGGCGCGGTGACGGTCTTTTTGGCCACCAACCGACACCGAACAGACCTCGCGCAATACAACATCGACGAGACGATCAAGCTGACCACCGCGACAGACGACACACGACTCATCATCGAAGCCGTGCGTAAGCTCCTCGAGCGCATCTACAAGCCGCGGTTTCAATACAAACAGGCGGGCGTGATTCTCTCACAACTACAGAGCAATTCCGGCGTGCAGCTCGATCTCTTTGCGCCGGAGGCGGCTGAAGAGACGACGCGGCAGAAGCGGCTGATGCGCGCCATAGACACCATCAACGAGCGGTTCGGAAAGAACCAGATCCATTTTGCCGTACAAGGGACCGAAAACGACACACAAGACGATCCGGCGGGCTTTATGCGGCCGCACAATATCGAATAATTGTAAAAAAAATCGCGCGCGCTTGCACATGTCAAAAAAAAGTAGTACCTTTGCACCCGCTTTTAAGTAACAAAAGATACACACAATGAATATTTCGTACAATTGGTTAAAGCGTTACATTGATCTGAAGGATGACGCAGAGACCGTAGCAAAGATCCTGACCTCCATTGGTCTCGAGGTAGGAACAGTAGAGACAGTAGAGACCATCCGCGGCGGGTTGAAAGGCCTCGTAGTAGGCGAAGTATTAACCTGCGTTCCCCACCCTAATTCCGACCACTTACATCTGACGACCGTCAATATCGGCGAGGCTGAGCCCTTGCAGATTGTTTGCGGTGCGCCGAATGTAGCGGCTGGACAGAAAGTGATTGTAGCGACCATCGGTACCGTGCTCTATGACGGCGACCAATCGTTTACCATCAAAAAAGGTAAGCTGCGCGGCGAGGACTCGTTCGGCATGATATGCGCCGAGGACGAGATAGGCGTAGGTACCGACCACGCAGGTATCATCGTGCTGCCGGCCGACACGCCGGTAGGTATGAGTGCCCGCGAGTACTATAAGGTGCAGGACGACACAATCATCGAGGTCGATATCACTCCGAATCGTTCTGACGCCGCGTCCCATTACGGCGTAGCACGTGATTTGTACGCGTACTACAAGAGCCATCAACATTCAGAAGTCAGCCTTCATAAACCGAGTGTGGAGGCGTTCAATGTGGATAACCATGAACTGCCTATAAGAGTTACAATCGATGCGCCGGAGGCTTGTCCGCGCTATACGGGCGTGAGCATCAAGGGCGTGACGATTAAAGAGTCACCGGAATGGCTGAAGAACAGCCTGCTGGCTATCGGTCTGCGGCCGATCAATAACATCGTGGACGTGACGAACTTCGTGCTGCACGAGTGCGGTCAAGCGTTACACGCTTTCGATGCCGACAAGATAAAAGGCAATGAGATCCATGTGCGTTATGCCAAGGCGGGCGAGAAATTCGTGACGCTGGACGGCGTAGAGCGCGAGATGAACGAACGCGACCTGATGATCGCTAACGCCGAGGAAGCGATGTGTATCGCCGGTGTGTTCGGTGGTCTGGAGAGCGGCGTGACGGAGCACACGAAGAACGTGTTCTTAGAAAGCGCGTACTTCGATCCCGTGACCATTCGCAAGACCAGCCGTCGTCACCAACTGCAGACCGATGCTTCCTTCCGCTACGAGCGCGGTTGCGATCCGAACAACACCCCGTACGTACTCAAACGCGCTGCGTTACTCATTCAAGAGGTAGCCGGCGGACAAATCGCGATGGAAGTGACGGATAACGGCCAAACCGCTTGGGAGCCCTTCCCCGTAACCATCGATATCCACCGCGTGAACAGCCTGATCGGTAAGGCTATCGGCGAGGAGACCATAGAAACGATTTTGCGCGCCCTTGAAATAGAGATCAAGAGCAAGGATGGCGCTATATGGCAGTTAGGCGTACCGCGCTACCGCGTAGACGTACAGCGCGAGTGCGACGTAGTAGAAGATATACTTCGTATATACGGCTACGACAACGTGGAGTTTCCTGAGAAACTGAACACAAGTCTGGCATACGGTATCAAACCGAATCCGGAGCAACTGCGTCGTCGTATCTCCGAGCAACTGACCGCACAGGGTTTCTACGAAATACTCAATAACTCGCTAACCAAGGTGTCGTACTATGAGCCGTTACAACAACTGACTCTTGACACGTGCGTGAAGATCATGAATCCGCTTAGTTCGGACCTCGGCGTGATGCGCCAGACCCTACTCTTCGGCGGACTCGAGTCCATCGCCCGCAATGCGAACCGCAAGAACAGCGACCTG
>Ga0247611_10007985_pt1 | contig 13149 bp, 11 predicted proteins | sample 177DNAGHGhighgp2_FD_192422 | JGI IMG/M metagenome (GOLD analysis project Ga0247611, IMG submission 192422) | Sheep rumen microbial communities from Palmerston North, Manawatu-Wanganui, New Zealand - 1770 DNA GHGhigh gp2 | ecosystem: Host-associated > Mammals > Digestive system > Stomach > Rumen... | reverse complement strand
ATAGCATAATTAACCTCGGAATATATTTCTTTATTTTCGGTAGAAAGTTTTCTTTTTGTAAAAGCCACATTTCATATGCTTTAAAAATTGCTTTGCCATTAATTCCTCATGCGTTAGCTGCGACAATACTTGGATCCTCGGATAAAGTTATGATAAATAAGATGTGTGGTGATGAACAAACCGCATTTTATGGTATTATATTCACATGTTCTATGGTTGTGACATTATTTGTTACCTCTTTAAACAATGCGTGGGTTCCGTGGTTCTTTTCTGAAATATCTGATGAGAAATATGAATCTGTAAAGAAAGTGTCAATTGTAACGACTACTTTAATTGGCGTAGTTGCATTTGGGTTATGCATTGTTGCACCGGAAATAATATTGATAGTTGGTGGTAGAAAATATATGGGGGCAATGACATTGATGCCGCCAATTATTCTTAGTTGTTTTTTTAGATATGTATATACTTTATATGTGAATGTAGAGTTTTACCTGAAAAAGACGGGGTGGATTTCATTCGGAACTATCTTAACGTCGGCTACCAATGTTGTATTGAACTATATATGCATAAAAAGATTTGGTTTTATTGCGGCAGCATATACTACACTTTTTTCAAATGTTTTGTTACTAGTAATCCATGTTTATGTTGTTCGCAGAGAAAATATGCTTAAATTGTTCAACAATCGCATGATTTTTTTGCTAATTGCTATGTTTAGTGTACTTTGTATGGGCTCACTACTGCTCTATTCAAATACCATTATAAGGTATACAACAGCTGCTGCTATTTTGCTTGCGTCTGTAGTTGTGCTTACTATCAAAAGGCAGGCAGTTCGGAAGGCGATAAAATCATTACGATAGGTATTATTAGCTCAGGGGGAATAATCATATGTTTATGCTAGATCAGTTTATTTCTGATAGGGTTATCAAAAGAAAGACCTCAATGTTTGTTTCAGATATTTCTGACAATCAAGAAAAAATATCGGAGAAAGTTAGAGGTAAAACTGTACTAGTTATCGGTGGAGCTGGTTCAATTGGTTCTTCATTTATTAAATCAATACTTCCGTTTAAACCTAAAACGCTTATTGTAGTTGATACGAATGAGAATGCTTTGGCTGAGCTTACAAGAGACCTTAGATCTACAGAAGGTATGTTTGTGCCATCAGACTATATTCCTTACCCAATGGATTTTGCTTCGCCTGTGTTTGAAAAGATGTTCAGATCTCGTGGCGGGTTTGATATCGTAGGAAATTTTTCTGCTCATAAACACGTTCGTTCCGAGAAAGATATCTATTCTATAGAGGCATTGCTGCAAAACAATGTTTTACATGCAAAGTTGTTGTTAGATTTATTGTCTGAGTATCCTCCGGAAGAATACTTTTGTGTTTCAACGGATAAAGCTGCAAATCCTGTTAATATTATGGGCGCTTCAAAAAGAATAATGGAAGATGTAATATTTTCGTATTCTGATAAATTTCCTGTGAAAACTGCACGTTTTGCAAATGTTGCTTTCTCTAACGGATCTTTACCTGCAGGATTTCTTTCAAGAATTCAAAAACTTCAACCATTGTCTGCACCTTTGGATGTTAAGCGATTCTTTGTTTCTCCTGAGGAATCTGGACAAATATGCCTTTTGGCTTGTATTCTTGGCGAAAATCGTGCAATTTTTTTCCCTAAACTTGAAGAGGCGCAGATGATGACATTTGATGCTATAGGAACAGAACTGCTTAAAGCGTATGGTTACGAAGTGCTTGAGTGTGACACTGACGAAGAAGCAATTAGAAAAGCCGAAGACCTTAAGAAAGGCAGCAAGTATTATCCTGTACATTATTCAATCTCTAATACTTCCGGCGAAAAACCTTATGAAGAATTTGTAACTGAATCTGAGACTGCGGATTATGAGAGATTTAAATCTCTTGGGGTAGTAATTGGAAAAGATATTCCTGATAAAGAGAAAATTGATACTTTGTTTGATGATTTGACTGCAGCATTTGAAAAAACGGATATAAAGAAAGAGGAAATTGTTGCAATAATTAAATCATATTTGCCGAATTTTGAGCATATCGAAAAAGGTAAATCTTTAGATAGTAAAATGTAAGGTAGGTTTAAAAGGTGGAAAGATTTATTCCGTTATCAATTCCTAATTTTGAGGGAAATGAACGTAAGTATGTAGATGATGCCATTGACCAAGGCTGGGTGTCAACCGGCGGTGCGTATATTACTAAACTCGAGCAGGAAATGGCCAAGTTTTTAAATACTGAGAATGTAGCTGCTTGTCAGAGCGGTACATCAGCTTTGCACCTTAGTCTTGTAGAAGCGGGAGTAAGGCCGGGGGATGTTGTGCTTGTTCCGCCATTGACTTTTATCGCAGCAGTTAATCCGGTTAAATATCAGTTTGCCATACCGGTTTTTATTGACTGTGATGATAGTTTCTGTATGGATCCCATGAAGCTTAAAGAATTTTGTGAAAAAGAGTGTGTCTGGGATGGAACAGTTTTGACATTTGAAGGCGCTACTGTTAAAGCTGTTGTTGTCGTTCATGTTTTTGGTAATATGGCTGATATGGAATCGATAATGAAAATTGCTTCCAAATATGAGCTGAAGGTCATAGAAGATGCCACAGAAGCTCTGGGGACCAGATATATTGCCGGTAAGTTTACAGGAAAATATGCCGGAACAATCGGTGACTTTGGCGCATACAGTTTTAATGGAAATAAAATAATAACTACCGGTGGCGGTGGAGCTATTACTGCGAATGACCCTTCTGTTGTTGATCACTTAAGATATTTGTCGACTCAGGCTAAAAACGATCCACACTACTATATACATGACGAGATAGGATATAACTATCGCATGACCAACGTTCAGGCTGCTCTTGGTGTTGCACAGATGGAGGAATTACCTGAATTTATAAGAAGAAAACAGAATAATTATCAGGCATATAAAGAGGCTTTTGCTGATTTTGATCTTGCAGAGCTTATTCCTTTTAGGGAAGGTACTGATTCAAATAAGTGGTTTTACAGTCTTAAAATAGATCGAAACAGAATTAAAGCAACCATGCGTGAAATAATTACTGCTTTAGAGCAAAAAGGAATTCAAACACGTGCAATTTGGGGCTTGATAAATGAGCAGAAGCCCTATTTTGGCGAAAAGACATATAAACTTGAGAAGGCGCCTTTTTATGCTAATTGTATTTTGAACATTCCTTCAAGCACGCAGATTACTGCTGAAGAAATTGATTACGTTTCAAATGAGATAAAACAGTTGTTAAAGGAGTTAGTTGATGAATAGTCAAGAAATCCAGAAATTTGTAGAACATGATGACTCTACTCTCCTTAAAGCAATGCAGGGTATCAATGAAAATTCTAATGGTATTTTGTTTATAGTTGATAGTGATAATAAGCTATCTGCATGTGTTACAGATGGTGATATTAGACGTTTCTTGCTTTCTGGCGGGACCATGGAAGAAAATGTCCTTAAAGCCGCAAACAGATCCCCAAAGATGGCAAAATCAATTGATGAGGCTAAGAAACTGTACCATGAAAAAAATTATGTGGTCATTCCTGTAGTTGATGATTTTTTGCACATTGTTGACTTGTATAATGGCGACGGAGATGATGAAAAACAGAGGAACCCTTTGAGCATTCCTGTTGTAATCAACGCTGGGGGAAAAGGAACAAGGCTTTATCCTTTTACAAAAGTATTACCAAAACCGTTGATACCTATTGGTGAGGTTCCAATCATTGAATTGATAATGAAGGAATATCAGAAGTACGCTTGTAATGATTTTCATATTATCGTTAATTACAAAAAAGAATTAATGAAGGCATATTTTTCTGATTGTGATAGTAATTATAATATAACTTGGTATGATGAATCTGAACCTCTGGGAACCGGGGGTGGCTTGTGCCTTCTTAAAGGTAAAATCAACGAAACGTTCTTTTTTGCAAACTGCGATGCTCTGCTTACCGCAAATTATGAGAGTATGTTGAAGTTTCATAAAGAAAATGGGAATGCCATAACTATGATTTGTGCATATAAGAATATCAATATTCCATATGGTGTAGTGGAAATGGGTGTGAATGGTGTTGTTCAAAGAATGGAAGAGAAGCCAACCGTTTCATTTTTAACCAATACAGGTATCTATATTGTTGAACCGGAAGTTATCTATGATATTGAAGAAGGTGTTAGTATAGGATTTCCTGATGTGTTGGAAATAGAGCAAAAAAAAGGTAAAAAAGTTGCCGTATTTCCAATAAGTGAAAATGATTGGATGGATATGGGACAATTATCTGAATTGGAAAAAATGAGAACTAAACTTTATGGAGAATAGTGATGGAACTTGGAAGCGAATATAATTTATCTTTAACTGATTTAAATCTGGTCAGCGATAGTGTTTTTGATTTTCTTTCAGACTTTAGTGAGGTTTATAAATTTGACAGTGGTAGAAGTGCGTTGAGGCATATAGCTTCGCGACTTACACCGCTTGATGAGGTGTTACTTCCAGAATTTATTTGTGAATCTGTTTCAAATTGCTTCATTCATTCGAAAATCAATTTTTACAAATTAAATGAGGATTTTTCGATTGATATTGCTGATTTAAACCGCAAGTTGTCAAGCAGCACAAAAGTTATTTTCCTAATGCATTTTTTTGGAACACTTCAACCGGTCTCTATCCTGTCATCGCTTCGTACAATCGCTAATGATAATGGGTGCATAATTATCGAGGATACTACGCATAGTGTTTTTTCTTCAAAAACAACAATTGGAGATTATATGATTTGTAGTATTCGAAAATGGATGCCGGTTTCGAAAGGAGGATTGTTATACTATAATCAAAACAAATTGGATGTTTCGCAACCGAATTATTCTAAAAGTATTGATAACAATCGTTCTTATGCCATGATTCTAAAAACCTTGTTTTTAAAACAAGGTTTAGATGTTAATGGTGAATATAGAGAAATATTTGTAAAAAGTGAAAATGATTTGGATAATCAAAAAGAAATATTGATGATGTCTGATTTTTCAACGTTTGTTGCAAGGTGTAATAGTATCGATGTTTTGACAGAGAGAAGAAAGCGTAATTATGAAATGCTTTATAAAGCATTGAATGAAAGAGGAGTTAAGCCAGCAATAGAGTTGTACCCTGATGAAATACCATTCACGTTTCCCATGAGGGTGAGGGATAGAGATGCTCTAAGGGAGTATTTGATTGATAACAGAATTTATTGTGCTGTCCATTGGCCATTTGACGAATTACAGCGTGAAAACCGCATGTTTGCTGTGAAGAATAGCCGTGAATTGATATCATTACCTATTGATCAACGGTATGATGATAAGCACATTACATATCTTATTGAAGTATTATCAAAATATGGGGGTGACTTGTTATATTAAAAGTAATTACCGTTGATAGAAAAGAAGAATGGAATGAAGTAGTAAAATCATTTAGTAATTGGGATATTTACTATTTGAATGAATATGCAATGTCATTTCAATTGCACGGCGATGGAGATCCACTGTTATTGTATTTTGATGACAATGATTCACGTTTTTGTTATGTAGTTATGAAATCGGATATTGCAGAAAGCAACGGCTTTAAAGATATCCTTGAACATGGGAGATACTTTGATTTGGAAACCCCATATGGATATGGTGGGCCACTTAGTGATATGGTTGTTTCTGAATCGTCACAAAAAAGTTTTTTGTCAGAAATGACGGAGTTCGCAAATAAAAATGGTATTGTGTCACAGTTTGTTCGATTTCATCCTTTGCTTATGAATCACGAAGGATATCAGATGATATTTGAAACACGGTATTTACACGATACGATATACATCGATACTTCTTCACCTGAATTAATTATGCAGAATATGGATAGTAAGAACCGAAATATGGTTAGAAAGGCTATAAAAAACGGTATTACCATCAAAAGAGAAAGTATTGATCAATATAAGGACTTTGTTTCGATTTATGAGGAAACGATGGAAAGGGATAATGCAGAAGCTTACTATTATTTCGAGGATAAATATTTTAAGTTTCAAACAACCTTAAAAGACAATGCTTGTATCTTCTATGCTATTAGAGATGAAAAACCTGTTGCTGCTGCAATAATGTATTATAATGAAAGGTATATTCATTATCATTTAGCAGGTACACGTGGGGAATATCGTAAGTTTGCTCCAAGTAATTTGTTGCTTTATGAAACTGCGTGCTGGGCAAGTGAAAACGGTATTAAAAAGTTTCACCTCGGCGGTGGAATAACACAAGATGATAGCTTGTTTGGCTTTAAGAAGCAGTTTAACAAAAATGGAAGATTACCATTTGTTATTGGAAGAACAGTCTTTAATGATGAGACTTACAATATGCTTATTGAGTTGCGAAAAAAAACGGATTCAAGTTTTGATGTTAACAATACTAGAATGATACAATACAGAGCTTAATAGTTTGAGGTGTTAGGTATGAAAAAAATAATTGTTTTAGGTGCCACCGGAAATGTAGGATCGTATTTTACTAAGTATGCACGAGAATACTTTTCGGCTGAGGAGTATCAAATTATTGCATCAGGGAAACGGCCAATGGTAAGAGTGTTTGACACGATGAATGTTGAGTATATATCTGTTGATATAACTAAGCCGGACGAATTTGAAAAATTACCAAAAGAAGATGTATTAGCAGTTGTGTTTTTAGCTGCTGTTATTCCTGCATATATGGATGGCTATCATCCAAAAGAATACCTGGATTCAATAATAATGGGAACTTACAATGTTCTGGAGTATTGCCGTGTTAATAATGTTGAAAAGCTACTCTATTCAACCAGTTGCTATGATATGTGGGAATATCCTTCAGGTACAATAATAAAACCAACTATGCCTAGAAAATTTAGTTATACAGGCGATCATGCCATGTATGTAATATCAAAGAATACGGCATGTGAAATAATTGAGCATTACCATCAACAATACGGATTGAAGACATTTGTTTTCAGATTCCCTACAGTTTATTCATACAGTACAAATCACTATATATATCCTGAGGGTGTAAAAACCCTTCGTCCTTTGTACAAACTTATTTTTAATGCAATGGAAGGAAAACCTTTGGAAATATGGGGCGATCCTAATTATGCAAAAGATATGCTGTATGTTTACGATATGGCGCAAATGTTTTGCTTGGCTATTGAAAATAAGGATCTTGAAAAAGGTTTTTATAATTGTGGAACAGGGATTCCGGTCACGCTGAGGGAACAAATGGAAGCAATTATTGAGGTCTTTTGTCCGGAAGGAAAAAAGTCTGATATTATTGTTCTTTCAGATAAGGTCGCTGGCGGCGGAATTCTTATGGATGTGCAAAATGCTAAAGATGAACTTGGATATGAACCCAAATATGATGTAGTAAGGATGTTTGAAGATTTTAAAGAAGAAATGAAATACAATCGTTTCAAAGAACTTAGAGGAGAATAGTTTCAGAGAGGTGTTGGAATGCATACTATTATCATTGCCGAAGCTGGCGTCAATCATAATGGGGATATGAATATTGCAAAGGAGTTAATTCGTGAAGCCAAAAATGCCGGTGTGGATTATGTTAAATTCCAAACTGCTGTAAATCCTACATCTAAATATGCTCCTAAAGCTGAATATCAAAAGAGAGAAACTGGGGCTGATGAGACTCAATTGCAAATGGCGCTTAAGTTGAGATTGACTTTGGAGCAGCACTTTGAGTTGTATGAGTATTGTAATGAGGTCGGCATATCATATTTGTCAACAGCTTTTGATATTGATAGCGTACGTTTTCTTGATTCGTTAAATTTGCCTTTTTGGAAGATACCTTCCGGAGAAATTACTAATCTTCCATATTTGTTGGAAATTGCCAAGACCCACAAACCAATTGTAATGTCTACCGGAATGGCGGAAATGCAAGAAATACAAGATGCAATCGATATATTGGAGAATAATGGTGGCGGAAGTATAACACTATTACAGTGCCATACAGATTACCCTACGCAAATGGAGAATGTTAACTTGAGAGCAATGAATACTTTAGCAGATACATTTCATTTGCCGATTGGTCTTTCTGATCATAGTATTGGTATTGAAGTACCTATTGCTGCAGTGGCTATGGGAGCTACAGTAATCGAAAAACACTTTACTCTTGATAGAAGCATGTATGGCCCTGATCATAAAGCCAGTATTGAGCCTGAGGATCTTAAAGAAATGGTTAAGGCAATCAGGAATATTGAGATTGCGCTTGGCGATGGCAAAAAGATTTGTTCTCCACTTGAACGTAAGAATATTATTGTTGCGAGAAAAAGTATTGTTGCTAAAAGAAACATTAGCAAAGGTGAGATATTAACAGAAGAGAATATTACTACTAAACGTCCAGGTAATGGTATATCTGCTATGAAATGGTTTGATGTGCTTGGAACTGTGGCAGTGAGAGATTTTGGTGAGGATGAATTAATATGCCTAGAATAAAGGTTTGTGTAGTAACCGGAAGCAGAGCGGAATTCGGTCAATTGCTACCTTTGTTGATAAAAATGAATGCGGATGATACATTTGACCTTAATCTTGTAGTTACAGGTTCTCATTTGTCGCATGATTCCGGAGCAACTGTTTCAGAAATCAGAAATTCCGGCATTCCGATTAAAGCGGAAATACCTATTGATGGGATTAATGATAATTCACGAAAAGGAATTGCAATCCAGATAGGTGAAATTGTTACAAAATTTGCAGAGTATTTTCAGAATAATGATACGGATTTATTGATTGCGATTGGAGACAGATACGAAATGTTTGCTGCTGGAATAGCGGCATCTTCAATGCTGATTCCGATATGTCATATATGTGGAGGCAGTACGACAAGTGGTGCAATAGATGAAGTTTACCGACATTCATTGACTAAAATGAGCTGTTTGCATTTTACGACATGTAATGCTTACAGAAAGAGAGTTATTCAGCTTGGAGAAAAACCTGAGACGGTATATAATGTTGGTTCGTTGGCAATTGAAAACTGTATGAAAGTACCTTTGCTACAAAAAGATGATTTGATGAACCAACTGAATATGGATTGTAGTGTACCTTATTGTGTTGTAACTTTTCATCCGGTAACCCTTGAGGATAATACGGCACCAAATGAAGAATTATATGAATTAATAAAGGCTCTTGATGCAAATCCTTGTTATCAATACTTGATTACCCTTTCTAATGTTGACTCTGGTGGAAAGGCTATAAACGAAATCTGGTTGAACGAGGGAAAAAAACGTAAGAATTTCTTTGTGGTGAATTCGCTAGGAATGCAGAGGTACCTTACAGCGCTAAAGTATTCAGAAATGATGATAGGTAATTCATCAAGCGGAACAACTGAAGGACCTGCAATGAAAATACCCGTTATTGATATTGGAGATAGACAGAAAGGACGGGTATTTTCCGATTGCACTATTCATTGTGAGCCAAAGTTTTCTGATATTGACGCTTCCATAAAAAAAGCGGGAACTTCTGGTTTTAAATCTGTGGCAGCTAATGTAATTAATCCGTTTGGGGATGGAACAACATCAGATAAGATGATCAATGTTCTTAAGGAAAACCTGTCCAAAGGATTGAATATAAAGAAAGACTTTTTTGATATTGATTTTGAGGTATCTGATTAATGAAAAATTTGGCAATTATTCCGGCCAGAAGCGGCTCAAAAGGTTTACACGATAAGAATATAAAACAGCTTAATAATAAACCTATGATTGCTTATTCTATCGAGGCGGCAATCGCTTCTGGTATGTTTGATACGGTAATTGTATCTACAGATTCAGAAAGGTACGCTGAAATAGCACAGGAGTATGGTGCGGAAGTTCCATTTCTGAGAAGCGCGGAGACTTCTTCTGACACGGCATCTTCCTGGGACATGGTTGAAGAGGTTCTAACTAATTATCAAAAGATGGGTAAGACATTTGATACGTTTATGCTATTACAGCCTACATCGCCTTTAAGGTCTGCAGAGAATATCAGAGAAGCTTACAAGGAATTAGTTGATAAAAACGCAAAAACTATTGTTTCTGTATGCGAGGTAGATCATTCCCCATTGCAGTGCAATACTTTGCCTGAATCGCGCTCTTTGAGTTCCTTTTTCTCGGAGGCGTCAAAAGGAAAGCGTCGCCAGGATTTGCCGACTTACTATAGATTTAATGGCGCAATTTATTTATCCTATGTTGACTTTTTTAGAGTTGACCATGATATTTATAGGAATAGTTCTTTTGCATATATAATGGATAAACGTAATTCTGTAGATATTGATGATGAATACGATTTTGTTATTGCCGAAGCAATAATGAATCTAGAATAATTCACACTTTTTTGAGAGGGAGGGATACTGGCATGCTTTTTAATTCACTTGCATATGCTGTATTCCTCCCTGTTGTTTTTGTTCTTTATTGGATTATTCCGCATAAAGTAAGATGGCCACTACTTTTAGTGGCCAGTTACTATTTTTATATGAGTTGGAATGCAAAATACGTTGTTCTGATTGCATCTACAACCGTCATAAGCTATCTTTGTGCAATTGCTATTGAAAAAACTGATAAAAAGGAACATAAAAGGCTTGCTGTAGCAGTGTCTCTTGTTGTTTCCCTTGGGATTTTATATGTTTTTAAGTATTTTAATTTTTCTGTTGACTTATTAGGACGTTTTACATCCCTGAGAATTTCGCATTTGAATTATTTGTTGCCGGTTGGAATTTCTTTTTATACATTCCAAACATTAGGTTATGTTATTGATGTCTATCGCGGCGACATAAAAGCGGAAAGAAACCTTGGTGTTTACGCCACATTCGTTTCTTTCTTTCCGCAACTTGTCGCCGGTCCTATAGAGCGCACAAAGAATCTTATGCCGCAGATAACGAGCGAAAAACACTTTGATTACAACTCTGCGGCATACGGCGTACGCCTTATTCTTTGGGGCCTTTACAAGAAAATGGTAATAGCGGATAACCTTGCACTTTATGTCGATAAAGTGTATGGAGACATACACAGTTACAGCGGATACAGTTTATTTCTTGCGACTTTTTTCTTCTCGCTTCAGATTTACTGTGACTTTTCAGGCTATTCAGACATAGCGAGAGGCTCCGCTAAGATGCTGAACATCAACCTGATCGAAAACTTCAAGAGTCCGTATTTCTCGGCAAGTATCAAGGAATTCTGGAGCCGCTGGCACATATCCCTCTCAACCTGGTTCCGTGACTATCTATATATCCCGCTCGGTGGTAGCAGGGTTTCAAAACCAAGGACTGCGTTTAACAAAATGGTTACCTTCCTTGTCAGTGGCTTGTGGCATGGCGCCAATATGACATTCGTTATATGGGGCGGCGTTCATGGAGCAGCGCAGGTTGGAGAAGATGTCCTTAAAATTAAGAAATCAGAGAAGCATAATCTATATTGGGTAATTAGAGTCATCTGTGTATTTGTTTTTGTGATGGCAGGATGGGTTTTCTTCAGAGCCTCATCATTCAATGATGCACTTTATGTGTTTGGAAATATGTTTAACGGTGTTGGAAATATAGGCGCATATATGGCCGAAGGTTTTTCTGCACTTGACATTAACAGAAATTTGATTGTTAAGATTATTTTGCTTTATTTAGTTCCTTTGACAGTTTATGATTTTATATCGCTTAAGTCAGATATATGTGAGTGGCTTGGAAAGAAAAAAGCAATAGTGAGATATGCTTTCATGCTTGTGATTTCAGTACTCATACTTGTGTATGGATATGTAGGCCAATCAACTTTTGTTTATTTCCAGTTCTAGAAGATATCGCAAAATAATAATTTAACGTGAAAGGGGATGAATGAATATGAAAACAGAAATCAAGAATAGATCTTTTGTATTTTTTGTAATGAAAGGTGTTGTCTACATCGCTTTTATTCTTGGTGTTATCATATTCATTAATTATTCTGTAGATGCATCCCATGTTATAACAGCTAAATCACATACTCAAATGGCAAAACTTGCTTTATCAGGAAAAACGGTTGCAATGCCGGAGAATTATAATGAGCGTATTTATCAGGTGGCAATTGTTAATTCTATGAAGAATATACCTGAGACTGTGGTAATTGGATCTTCAAGAGGAATGTTTTTGGGAAGCGACATTACCGGTTTTAATGATATTTATAATAATTGTGTCTCTGGTGCATGCATAGAGGATTATTATGCACTTTTAGGCCTTTATTACCAAAAGTTTTCTAAATTGCCTTCGCGAGTGATTCTTGAAGTCTCACCGTGGGTATTTTATGGAGATAATCCGGAAGCACGCTGGATTGAAAGCTATGCTTACAGAACAGCTGCTGAAAGATTTTATCAACTTGTAAACAGTAAAGAATTGAAAGAAGACGTGAAAAAGGAGAACCCATATCTATCTTTACCATATTTTCAATACAATATCTCTGTGATTGAAGAGAAAGGCTCAGAGGCTTTTAGTGGTGAAAAAGCAACTGAAAGTTTAAATGATAAAGAGCAAGCAGATTATTCTGATGGCACAATTAGATATGCTGAAGCATTGGAAAAGCGCAGCGAAGAACGCCTGGCAAAGGTGCAGGCAACGGCCGGCGGAGTGACATATGAGAACTCTCAAAATATGACAGAAATCAATTCTGAAAAGTCGTTAGATTTTGAAAGCTTAATTGATTATTTGTTGGGTCAAGATGTTGAAGTTGTTTTATACTTGCAACCGTTTAGTGTCACGCAGTGTTACTATATTTTTGATGAAGGCCTAAACGCTGTATTTGCTGATGTTGAGGTTTATTTGCATGAAATTGGCGAGGAATATGATATAACTGTTGTAGGAGGATATGATTCCAGAGAGTTTGGTTTGACAGACGAGATGTTTATTGATTTTATGCATTTGGATAAGGAAGGTACAATGCTGATTTGGGAGAAAAAACAATAAACGAGTTTTGAAGAATTGCAGCCCACTCATGCGAGTGGGCTGCCTTGTTTTTGCTTTGATAGATGGGTGAGGGTGCGTGGGGTGGAGGGCTACATCGCAGATACCAATATAAGGCCCCGCTCCGGGTGGTGGAGCGGGGCTTTTGATTTGGGTGAGGATTTGTGTTGGTGCGGGGAGTTTGTGTTGTCAAAAGGGCGGGGGTATGGGATAATAAATTTATGTGTTGAAATTA
>Ga0247611_10007984_pt1 | contig 13149 bp, 32 predicted proteins | sample 177DNAGHGhighgp2_FD_192422 | JGI IMG/M metagenome (GOLD analysis project Ga0247611, IMG submission 192422) | Sheep rumen microbial communities from Palmerston North, Manawatu-Wanganui, New Zealand - 1770 DNA GHGhigh gp2 | ecosystem: Host-associated > Mammals > Digestive system > Stomach > Rumen... | reverse complement strand
GAAGTAAATACAATGCCGTGCAGAAGCTTGTCAATAAGATGCTTTAATGGGAGGAATAAAGCATGAAACCGCTTGAAGAATGCATTTCTGTCGATCAAAGAGTATCGGAACTGGAAAGCACTCCGTCTGTACCGTATTTTGCACATGAAGGAATGATGGCGAGGAATGAGCGGACAATTAAGCGGCTCGTAATTGCGTTGATCATTTCTATTATTCTTGTTTTTGCGAGCAATGCGCTTTGGCTTTCTGCATGGATGCAGTACGATTATGTAGGAAGCGAATCTACCGTAGATATTGACGGTAAAGACGGGATTGCCAATTATATCGGCAACAATGGAGATATAAGTAATGGCACGAATAATAGTGGTGAAAATGACCAGACGCAAGAAAAAGAAAAACCGTAAAAAAGTACGTGGAACAAAGGTAGCGAAGAAAAGATGATTCCTGAGAACTTATCACGTTCTGATATTGAATACCTGATAGATGAATGGATTTTTAACGAAAGAGACAGAAAAATCCTTAAACGAAGATTGTTGGATGGTATTATATATGATGATCTTGCTTGCGAATTTGAACTATCTGTCCGACAAATAAAGAATGTCGTTTACAGATCAGAAAAGAAACTTTTCAAACATATGTAATTGCATGAAATATGCCTCTCAGGTTCATTCCTGAGGGGCTTTTTGTTTGCTAAAATTTAAAACAAAAAGGGGAATAATAATGTGGAAATATATTGATCGGCTCGTTAAATGCGGGTATTCAACGCACAGGGCATACAATGTTTGCTCTGATTTTGTGAAGAATCTTTCGCTCGTTGAGCTTGAGTTTTTTATAGCATCCGTGGAGAAAGATCATGTGGAGAAAGTATAATCCGAATCCAACAGGGCGTCATGTTGGAGATTGTGCAGTAAGGGCAATATCAAAAGCTTTGGGAATAGACTGGGAAGATGCATACAAATTAATTGCGTCCAATGGATATGCGATGGGGGATATGCCTAGTTCAAACGCCGTATTCGGCTCTGTATTAAGACAACATGGCTTCTACAGAAAAGCTATCCCGAACGAATGTCCTGAATGCTATACGGCGGAAGATTTTGTCATAGATAATCCCAAAGGAATATTTGTACTTGGGTTCGGAAATCATGTTGCAACTGCAATAGATGGAATTATTTATGATTCTTGGGATTCCAGAAAAGAAATTCCCGTCTATGTTTGGTATGAGCCTGAGCATCCACCTGTTTAACTTCTGTATTTGTAAGGTATTTTCTCTGAATGGACTGGTGCAAAAAGAATATCTGTTGATATGGGTTTTCCAGACGTTGATGCCCGCTTATATCTCCTGTGTGCGAGCTTATAGGGGAAACCAATTTCTTCGCAAAGTGTTCGCAAGCACCAAACTTTTCCGTTGTATTCAATATATACGGTATTGGTTTTGTTTTGCTGTTGTTCCTCGGGCGTGATCCATCTGCAATTATCGGGATTGTAGCCTTTGCTGTTGTCAATTCGGTCTACAGTTAAATTGTCAGCATAACCGTTAGACAATGCCCAATCTTTAAATGCAGAAAAATCGGAATCCCATTCATCACATACACGGATTCCTTTTTGATAGTATGATGCGGCGGATTTATCATTTGGATTTTTGCAACGCCTTCGCATTGACACCCATTCGTGGTAAAGACGAGTTTTTGACATACCATGTGTGCTGTTTACACCCTTTTTGTTTGGGCTTTCCCAACACCCACATGATTTAGATTTTCCGCTAACAATGCTAGAACGGTTAATGCTTTTGATTTTTCCGCATTTGCATTTACAAACATAAAAAGAATTGCGTTTTCCTTGTTGTGGTTTGTCTTTGTAGAGGACAGTCCAATAACCAAATTGTTTACCTGATATATCGTATTTATTCATAATAATTCCTCCTATGAAAATTATACAATATTCCCCAAATAAAATCAATAAAAGAGGTGACACATCATGGCATATAATAATGGTTTTCCGATTGGTTATCAGCCGTATTATCCACAGCAATATCAGGTTCCTGTTGCTCCTAGTCAGCCTAATAATCCGCAACCGCAGAATAGCGGAATTATTTGGGTATCAGGAGAAGCAGGGGCAAAAGCTTATCTTGTAGCACCGAATACAACGGTTCAGTTGTGGGATTCAGAGGATCAGGTCATTTATTTGAAATCTGCGGATGCTTCTGGAATGCCTTCAATGAAGGTTCTTGACTATACGATAAGAGGAGCAGAATTGCCCGTAAATCAACTTTCAGCTGATAGCGGGGACTTTATCCATAAAGACGAATTCGATGCCTTAAAAAGCAAAATTGACCGCTTAGAAGGAGAAATAAGCAAGTTAAGACAGAGAAAGGAGAAGCGTGATGGCAAACCCACTGTACAACTCAATGCAGACTAATTCTCAGAACAATATTTTTCAGAGATTTCAGCAGTTCAGAAATGCTTTCAAAGGAAACCCGCAGGAACAGGTTCAGCAGTTGCTTAATTCTGGAAAAGTAACACAGCAACAGTACGATCAGGCTGTTAAGATGGCGAATCAGTTTCAAAGAATGCTTAACGGTGGACGATAACTTAATTAACTTTATTAACAACATGTCAGACGTACTTGACTTAATAGACGATGTGTACATCTTCAAACTGCGCAGAAAGAAGTACAAATAAATTAAAAAGGAGAAACAAAAATGGCACTTACAGATGGTAACGGCGGTGATATGGTAATGCCTGTCGCTCCGATGTATGGCGGAGGAAACGGCGGATTTGGTAACGGATTCGGCGACAACGGTTGGTGGATCATCCTTCTGTTTATCCTTCTCGGAAATAACGGATGGGGCGGATTCGGCGGTTACGGAATGGGCGGTTTTGCAGCAGATGGTGCAGCGCTTTACCCGTGGATGAATCAGGCTGAGATCACAAATCAGGGCTTCCAGAATCAGCTTATGAATGACAACATCACTTCTATCCGTGACGGAGTTCAGGGGCTGTCTACTCAGCTTTGCAACTGTTGCTCGGATGTTCAGATGTCTCTTGCTAACGGCTTTGCAGGTGTTGAGCAGGGTGCTAATGCCCGGCAGATGGCTAACATGCAGCAGGCGTTTGCAACTCAGACAGCAATGAATCAGGGCTTTAACGGAGTTCAGTCTCAGCTTGCTGACTGCTGCTGCGAGAACAGACTCGGTCTTGCAGACCTCAAGTACACGGTAGCAACGGAGAATTGTGCGGATCGCACTCAGTCCATGATGAATACACGGGATATTATCGAGTCTCAGACCCGTGGAACACAGGCTATTCTGGACAAACTCTGCGCACTTGAACTGGATGGCGTTAAAGGACAGCTTGCACAGGCTCAGCGTGAGAACGTAGGACTCCAGAATCAGCTTAACATGGCAACTATGCAGGCATCTCAGAACGCACAGAACGCGCTGATCATGCAGGGATTTGCTAACGAGACAGATGCGCTTTACAACAGACTTTCCAGTTGCCCGATTCCGAGCACCCCGGTATATGGACGTACTCCGATTTTTACTTGCAACAATAACAACGGCTGCGGCTGTGGTTGTGGCAATTTCTAATGGGAGGATGAGATCATGGCAGAATATTTAACCAGAGATTCAGTCGAAAGCGTTGCGCTTAACTCTGCAATCCCGTTTGTGGATTCTATCTCATGCAACAAAGGTTATGTTTTTCACCAGAGCGGCACAGGGATTTTTGTTCTGCGTGGTATCGTCAATAATCCAACAGCTTGTTTTGCAAGATACAATGTTGTATTTACTGGAAACATTGCCATTCCAGAGGGCGGAACTGTAACTCCGATAGCGACTGCTATTGTAGTTTCAGGGGAAGCCCGTGATGGCAGTAGAAGTATTTATACTCCGGCTGCGGTCGATGAATACGGCAATGTAACCAGTAGGGCAACTGTAGATGTGCCCCGTGGATGCTGTTTTACAGTGTCTGTGGAGTACGTAAACGGTACAGTAGAAGACCCGGCAACAGTACCAACTCCGCTTATTAATGTGGTAGATGGTAGTTTAAGTATCAGCAGAACAGCTTGAAGGAAAGGAGGAAAACCATGCATAAACTGATTAATTATATCTGTGACGAACTGGACGAACTTGAGCGCAAAGCCGATAAAGACGGAAAGCTTTCTATGGCTGAGGTTGAGTACATGGACACGCTTGCTCATGCGAAAAAGAACTTGTTAAAGGGCGAGGAAATGTATGAGGAAGAATACAGCGGCGCAATGATGCCAATGGACGGCAGAAGTTATAATATGGACGGAGACAGAAGCTATGCCCGCAACAGGCGTTACTCATATGCTCCACGCAGGCGTGATGCGATGGGTCGTTATTCCAGAGCAGATGTAACAGAAGAACTGCGAGACATCATGGATAAAATGCCGGATGATGCGAGCAGAATGAAAATCCAGAGAATCATTAACGAAATGTAACGGGTGGTGATCGGTATGATCACGGAAAGAGATTTACAGGAAGCGATTGCGGAATGTAATGGAGAACGAAACCCGAATGCGAATACGTGCATCAAGCTTGCCGCATTTCTTACAATACAAAGAGAAATGTTTGGCAAAACAGAAGAAGCTCCGCATTATTCATTTGCTGAAAGCCCACAGGTGCAGAATCCTGTTATTGATACGGTTACTTACGACAGCGGTACGGAGTTTTCCGATGCAGTTTACGGCATGAAAACGGATGATCTAATGGAAATAATTGACGAACTGATGACAGCCTTGGAAGTGGTAAATCCACGGCTGTACGCAGGGGTTATGAGAAAGATAGAGGATTAATTTCCTCTATCTTTTTTTATTTATTTCCCAGAAAGGTATTGACAAATATAAAAAAGTATAGTAATATATAATCAAGGAAAGGGAAAAACAAAGCATTCAAAAAGCGAAGTAGTAAGTGGTCAGGTTGGATACAGAACTACGACAGGGTTGCTGAAAAGTAGCAAAGGGTGCTTGACAAAAACAAGAAAGGGAAAGGCATGAAAAACGCAAATGAGCTTCATTGGACAAAAGCCAGAAAAGTAAACGGAACCGAGATGGAAGAAGCCGTCAGAGAATACGACAATGGAGATTACGATTTTTACAGCAGGGTAAAAGGAAGCAGATTTGTTATTAGACACAACCAGTATACAGGCGGCAAAGCGAAATCCACATGGGTTATCGAAGATGAGAACTTCGAGATGCTTGAAACGTTACCCACAAAACAGGAAGCAGTTGCAACAATTACATTCTTCGAGAAATTCAACAGATAAGAAAGGGGAAAGAAAAATGGCAGTAGCATGGAATTACTTTAATCAGTTTGAGGAGATCACAGCGCAGTACCTTCCAGAGATGGGGCAGGGAACAACAAAGGCAACGCAGATTGTTACGGCAGTTTGCAAGCTCGTGTACAAGTGGTACAACGATGGCGATGTTTACGACAACACGGGATTTCTTACAGGATGGTGTAACGACCTTTCCTCATACGCAAACTGGCTTGCGTATCACGCAGGTGTAGGAAATGTACTGGACAGAATCTTCGATGCGTACACCGACAGCGACTACGAAGATATTCTGAAAGAGCTTGCGATCCAGACGCTTGATCCCGATTTTCTTGCGGCGATGAATAAGCGTGATGCAGAGGACAGCATCTATAACTACGATGGAAAGTACAGATTTGAAGAATACGAAGAAGAAGAGGAGGACTTGTACTGGTGATGTATAAATACGGAATGCGGCTTCGGGGCTTTGCTCCGATGTGTCAGCCGATGGAAGGTCTGAAAGATTGGCAGGACGATGCAAGCGGAAGATACTGGAGCGTGCTTTGGTACGATCATAAGCTCACAGAAAAAGAGTGCTTTGACTACGATCTGGAGTTTATAGAAAAACAATGAAAATTGCATTTTGAGTATTGACTTATATTAATAAGTATAGTAATATATACTTAGCAAGAGGAAAGAACCTATGAAAGGAGCAAGGGCATGACAAACGCACAGATCATTTTACTTCAGAGCGTAAAGCTTATGGAGCAGGGAATCCTTCAGGGAACAGGCGAGTTCGTTACTTTTTAAGGTCAGGACGGCAATAAGAAGCAGTTGGAGATTCCAGAGCAGATTCATACATTTGCGGCATGGAAGGAGCTTGGCTATCAGGTAAAGAAATGAGAACACGCAATCGCAAAATTCACGATCTGGAAATACACCGTGAAGAAGGCAAAGGAAGAATCCGAACAGGACGAATCCAAAATGATTATGAAAACAGCGCATTTCTTTAAAGCGTCACAGGTACAGGCAAGGGCTTAAAGCCCTTGCGGAAAGGAGAAGAACATGAAAACAACAATCGAGTGGAGAAAGGGAAGCGAAAGACCAACAAAGGACGGAACGTACATTGTTCTGTTTATCGACAAGGTAACAAACATGCCGTTCACCGTGAAATACGGATGGAACACAACGGATGATAATTACAAATACCCGATTGACGATGTTGGTGTGAATGCTTGGGCGGAGATCAATGATCTTGACAAGGTTATGGCAAAATACGGTCAGAAAAAACTTTGGTAATAGCGCAGAAAGGAGAATGTTATGATAACAGCAAAATGGAGAGAAGGTTACGGCTTTTTTAAAGGGGTTGACGCACAGAAAGTAGCAGAAGAAATTCGCGGAATCGGAGAAGAAGCTAGTTCACAGCAGATTGTAGATCGGGCAAGGGATGAGAACTCAGAACTGCATAAGTGTTTTGAGTGGGATGATTCCATTGCGGCGGAAAAATACAGACTGAAACAGGCAGGGTATGTTGTACACCATCTGGTAATCAAAGAGGAAACTGTACCAGAGGACAGACCAGAGATTCGGTACTTTTTTAAACCGAAAGCTGAAAGCGGATATAAACCCACAAAGGTGATTGTCCGAAAAGAAGATGAATACAAAGCGTTACTTGCCCGTGCATGGGCTGAGTTGCAGGCGTTTAAAGTCAAGTATTCAATGCTTACAGAACTTCAGGAAATTTTTGATTTAATCAAATAACATAAAAGTGCCGTAGGTGCGGCTGAGAGTCTATGGACACTCACAACAAAACAAAGAACAGGACAAAAGAGTATAGTGCACAACATAACAGGACATAGACTTTCATCCGTGCTTACGGCACTACAAAACACCTTAGGACAGAACAAATCAGAGCATAACAGAACAAAACAATAATAAATATATGCCCTTTGTGGGCATATGCAAGGGATTGTTAAATGCCTTGAAAAATATTGTATAACGCAGAATAGAACATAATAACGCAGGACAACACAAAACAATCCTTTGCATGTGTTCATAATGAGCACAAACAGAATAAGACAGCATGTAACACGACACAACAGAACATAACATTACAGGAGGAAGAAAAATGGCAGCAAAGAAAACAGACGACAGAATCATAGCGCTTGAGCCTATTAAGGTGAAGTACGCAACTATTTTTATTGAGGGCGATGGGGACATTGTTTTAAACAAGATGAACGCCAGAAACGAGCGGGCGCTGAATGACCGGGACGATAAAAAAGTCAGGGAGATTCCTAACAAATGGGAAGATCTGACAACTGCATTGCACTGGCGAGACCCGCTTCAGTTCACAGATACTTATATGCAGTGCAACGAGGAAGAATTTGGGAGGCTGCTGATGAATAATGCTCCATGTATCTCAGCGTTTGGGCTGAAAAAATCATGGGGACAGGCAGTTGTAAGAAATGCTATAGATACTTATTCAACGAAGTTTGATAACGCAGTAAACATCATTGCTGACCGGGGACTTGTTCCGATTGAGTTCACTGGATGGAGTTGTGATGAGCGCCTGATGTCCCCGAAAAGAGGGAAGCCTGTAAAGGTGTATATCAATCATTTTGGCGGCTGGAAAGCAAGTATCAGAATTGCATATACAGAGCATGTATACAACCTGAACTCCATTGTGAATATCATTAACCTTGCGGGATTCGGACTTGGAATCGGTTCTGGAAGAACGTCAGGTTACGGAAGATACCATGTAATTGATATAAATTGAGTATTGCAATATATAAAAAAGTATTGTATAATAGTATCAGAAAGGAGGAAATTACATGACGCTTGCAGAAAAGATGATCAGATACAGAGCTGTGAACGGTCTTACACAGGAACAGCTTGCGAAGAAAGTTGGCGTTACAAAACTTACCATTCTTATGATCGAGAATGGTAAGCGGATGCCAACAAAGGTAAATGAAATCAAGATCAGAATGGCTATTGGAGATGCGTGATGAAGGAAAGAATGAGAAGGGTATTAGTAAAGCTGTTGTTTGTTGTAGCCCTGATTGTATTTGTTTTCAGTTGGGGGTGGATGGACGGAATCGGGCTTGAGGGGTTGCTTCAATATGGGGCGTTCATGGTTAGCGGAAGTTACGTGATTTTGTTCATATACGCAAACACATAAAAGGAAAGCCCCTACCAATAAGGCAGGGGCACCAAGGAAAGAATCCTGTTAAAGAAAAAGGCATTAACAAGAACTGTTTAAATCATCTTAACACAAGGAAAGGAAAAAGGCAAATGTTTTACACAGACAATCCTGCTAGAGATGCAGAAAACTATTATCTGGAAGCTGAAAGAGAGGTCGAAAAAAGACCAATTTGTGAAGGGTGTGAAGAACACATTCAGGATGAATACCTGTACAGAATAGACGGAATGGTATTGTGTTTTGACTGCATGATGGAGCATATCAAAGATAATTACAGAGAAAGGATTGAAGAAGAATGAATATTTATCAGAAGATGGCACAGGTAACAAAAGAGATCAGCGCAGTTGCAAAGAACCTGAAGGTCGGAGAAGGAAAAGCTTCTTACAAGGCTGTTGGCGAGGCGGATGTCCTTGCCGCAGTCAGACCCGCAGAGGAAAAGGCGGGGATTTATTCTTATCCGTGTGACCGGGAAATTGTTGAGAGTGCGGTGCTTACCACTACATCCGAATACAACGGAAACAAAAAGGAAACAAACAAACAGTTCATGCGTATCAAGACAGTTTATCGCTTCGTAAATATCGAGAATCCAGACGAGTACATTGATATCGTAACATACGGCGATGGCGTTGACACGCAGGACAAAGCTCCGGGAAAAGCTATGACGTACGCAGATAAGTACGCACTGCTCAAGGCTTACAAAATTATTACGGGCGATGATCCCGATCAGGCTTATTCCGAGGAGTTCACGAAGAAGGTAAGCAACACGCCAATGGCATCTGAAAAGCAGATTGCATTTCTGAAGAAGCTCGGAAGCGAAAGCCAGAAGAATGCCGCATATATCAAAGAGCGTGTAAGGGCTTGGGATCAGCTTACAATGGCTCAGGCAACGGAAATAATTGGAGCGTTGAAGAATGGAAGCTAAAGCAAGATTGGTCGGCGTCGCAACTGATTGGATTACCAAAAGGTTGCGACTGACCTTTGAAATAATAGACAGAGAGATAGAACCGAGCTTGCTAGAAGGTCGAGATTTGCGTTTAAAGGCGGCAATTTGGCGAAATAAGCGCAGTCTAGATAGTAATGCATACTTTCATCTGCTTGTAGATAAAATAGCCGAAAAAACGCAAATTAGCTTCACGGAAGCAAAAAATCATCTGCTTGCAGAATACGGACAGCCGATGATTCAGAACGGAACATTGATGCAGATAATTATGTTGGATGAGATAGAGTGGCAGAAGCTTGAAACCATGCATGTTAGACCAACATCAGCAATCAGGATTTTGGACAATGGAAAGCTGTACAGGGTTTATTACATGATGCGTGGTTCTCACACATATGATTCAGCGGAAATGTCACGGTTGATATCTGGAACGGTACAGGAAGCAAAAGAACTGGGAATAGAAACAGCAACGCCAGACGAACTTGCACATATGGCGGAGGTGTGGAGTAAAATTGAGAAAAAGCATCTTTACAATTGATTTGGAACATTGTTATTACACAGGTAAGCCGAATCCTCATATACACCATGTGTTCTTCGGTTCAAGCAGAAAATATGCTGAACAAGACGGATTTATAATTCCGCTTTCACCGAGACTTCATAACATGTCAGATGTAGGAGTTCATTTTAACAGGCAGTTCGATCTTGAATTAAAGCAACAATGTCAAAAGTATTATGAGGAAAACATCGGAACAAGGAAAGAGTTCATAGAAAGGTACGGAAAATCATGGTTGTAAAAACACAGTGTGAAATGATTATTGACCACATTCAGAAATATGGTAGCATTACAGATATGGAAGCGTTTCAGCAATACGGTATTTGCAGATTATCTGGAAGAATATTCGAACTGCGGGAAAAGGGCTATCCTATAAAGCTTGAGCTTCACGCAGGTAAGAATAGATATGGACGCAAAGTCCACTATGGAGTTTATTCACTCGCACACAAATAAAAAACGGATTTTTTCACACAAATATCTGGCGGTTTGTGCGAGCCGCCAGAAAGGGGGTTTTGCATTTGGTACAGAGGTTCACAATCCACGGCAGGCTTGACGGCATGAATGATTTTATTTATGCGTGCAGAAGCAACAAATATCTTGGAGCGGAAATGAAGCGGGAAAATCAGGGAATTGTTTCAGCGGAAATAAAAGCGGCAAAGCTTCAGCCGTGCGATGGGATGGTTACACTGGAATATATATTCTATGAGCCGAATATGCGGAGAGACCCTGATAACGTTTCTGGATTTGCACACAAGGTTGTACAGGATGCTCTTGTAGAATGTGGAATCCTACAGAATGACGGATGGAGAAATATATCTGGTTACAGAGATATGTTTTCTATTGATAAACAAAATCCGAGAATCGTTGTAATTATTTCAGATTAGCATTTACTTTAAAAGTAAAACAAGGTATAATAAATTATAGGGTTGGTACGGTTGCGGGACTGTATCAACAGAAACATCATACTGTACCAACCGAGGCGGTTAGGAATGGTTGCCCGCACAACTGTTCCTTACCGTTTTTTATATTTGCGGGGATATAAAATGAAAAACGAAAATTACATCACAATACAGGGTTGGATGCGAAACGGGCTAAACCTAAAGGGAAACGAGTTAATGGTGTATGCATTGATCTATGGATTCTCTCAGGATAACGAAACGCAGTACACGGGTTCTGTTGGGTATATCGCAGACTGGATCGGTTCAACAAAACAGACGGTTCACAATGTGCTTAAATCGTTATGCGAAAAGAAGCTGTTAATCAAACAGGAAGAATACAGAAACGGAATCAAGTTTTGCTCCTATATAGCAGTTTTACCAGTAGTAAAAAATTTTGACTGGGTAGTAAAAAAATTTGATGGGGGTAGTAAAAAATTTTTACCCAATAATATAGATAATAATACTAATAATAATATAGAATATATAGTGAAGTACCTGAACGAAAAGACGGGGAAGAACTATAAGAGCGAAACGGGAGCAACAAAGAAGCTCATTAACGCAAGACTTAAAGAAGGTTTTACCGTTGAAGATTTCAAAAAAGTTATCGACAACAAGGTTGCTTCGTGGAAAGGCGATCCAAAGATGGATGGATTTCTCAGACCTCAGACTTTATTTGGGAATAAGTTTGAGAGTTACCTCAACGAGAATCCAGTAAAACCACAGGCAAAGAAAAACTCATTCAATAACTTCACGAATTCGCAATCATATGATTTTGCTGATATTGAAAAAAGATTATTAAACAAAGGAGCTGAATGATGTTACCAACAATGGTTATATATCATGGCAAGAAGATGTCATTAATAGAGGTGAGCAGGATAAGCGGCAAAAGCAAGGAACTAATCAGGTGGAGGATGAAGCATGGAATGTCTGTTGAAGATGCGGCAGATAAACCGAAAAGAAAAGGCAAAACGAAAGTAGAACGACCGTGTGGCGTGAATGATTGGCACGAATGCCTAAATTGCAGATTTCCGCAAGGTTGTATTTCCCTGTCGTCTCCTGCAATGGCAGGGGAATCGGCAAGCGATTACAGGTTCGGCGATTATGATGAATGATTACGAAGCTTACAGGGTTGTTTCTGCGATAGAAGAAATTATATTAATCTGCAAAAACAATCAAACTTGTGTTGGATGTCCTTGCGGAGATGGTGTGGAGTGTTTTTTTAGAATAGAACCTTACAGGTGGGAATATGATAAACTTATTAAAAACCATTGATGGCTTTTTGTTTTTGGGATTATTGTACATTGTTTTAGGAGATAAAAATGACAGGAAATGAATATCAGAAACTTGCGGCGAGAACAATAGCAAAGGATATGAGTATTGCGGACAAGGAAATGCACGCTTTACACGGAATGGTCGGAGAAATCGGGGAACTGCATTCCATCTACCAGAAATGGTATCAGGGACACAGGGATTTTGAGGAACACAGACAGAAAGAGCTTGGAGACCTTCTGTGGTTTATCGCAGAGTATTGTACAGCTATGGGATGGGAGCTTGAAGAAATCATGGAAATGAATATCGACAAGCTGAGAAAAAGATATCCGAACGGATTTGACGCAGAACACAGCATTCACAGAGCAAGGGGTGATATCTGATGGAAGAATTAATAAACAGACTGAAACAGTACGAAGACCCTGAGCCTGACAGCGAGTGGAAATACGGAAAAAATTACGGGCTTATGGTTGCCGGAAATGAAATAAAGAAAGCAATAACAAGTTGTGAATATTGCAAGTATTATAAAAAAACAGCGGGTACAAGATTTTATTGTGCCAGACAGGACGGGTTAAGTTCTCCTAGTAAAAATGATTTTTGCAGTAGAGGAGAAAAATAAAAGGATGAACAGGAAAGAAGGCTATAAAGATGTAAACAAGTGGAGAGCCACTTGTCGAGAACAAAAGAACAGGTATTACAGGAAAACGATATGCGGGGCTAGTAAATGGTATGAATGGCAAGATGAATTGATTATAGCTCACGAGGAAACGGATCACACCTTATCTAAAATAGTTGGTCATAGCGTTGGTGCTATACAACAGCGAAGACACAGGCTGAAAAAATGGATGAAGGTGAATTATGCGGATTGAGACCGCTGACCACATCGACCACGGACAGGCACAACTGGAAGATTGCCTAGAAGCTAATATATTGCGATTCTCGGATGGTTTTGTGCTCTGTCCGATATTGTGGTCGGGTGG
>Ga0247611_10007983_pt1 | contig 13150 bp, 19 predicted proteins | sample 177DNAGHGhighgp2_FD_192422 | JGI IMG/M metagenome (GOLD analysis project Ga0247611, IMG submission 192422) | Sheep rumen microbial communities from Palmerston North, Manawatu-Wanganui, New Zealand - 1770 DNA GHGhigh gp2 | ecosystem: Host-associated > Mammals > Digestive system > Stomach > Rumen... | reverse complement strand
GTCAAGGTCTGACCGGTTCCCGTCCTCCCGGACGGGTACGTCACATATGAGCTCATCGTGTACATGCATGACGATCTGGTAACCAGCTGCGGACACGCCCGTCATGGTCTCGGCAAGGCAGTCCCTCGCGACGGCCTGCACGACGTTCTCCACGAGCTTCCCGCCCCAGGTCTCCAGCCGCTCCCATTGTTTTGTCAGGCCGATGCCCTCATAGGTTATGTGTTCCCGCAGGTCGTCGCCTTCATCGACTCTGGCGCCGTAGTAGCACAGCTTCCGCCCTGACGGGAGCTTTATGAACAGGTTCCCTCCCTTGTAGGAGAACACCAGGGGCGGGGCGTCCGTGCCCTTTATGTGCTTGCTGATTGGACGTCTGTCCCTGATCACGGCCTTGGCTGCCACCTCATAGGAGCGCCACAATTTGACGATATTCGGGTTAGCCGTGCGCCAGTGGTCTATGACGGACTGCATTTCCTCTTCCGGTACGGATCCGCTTTTGTCCATGGCCTTTATCGCGCCGACGCCTCCGCCGTATCCGCAGGCCAGCGTTGCGATCTTGCCTTTTTGCCGCAGTTCTCCGTTTACCCCATGCTTGACCACAGGCACGTGGTACATCATCGAAGCCGTTTCGCAGTAGATATCCTTGCCTGCCTTAAAGGCATCGAGGACCCACTGCTCACCTGCGAGCCATGCGACTACGCGCGCCTCGATCGCGGAGAAGTCCGCGACCACGAAGGTGCAGCCCTCTGACGGTATGAGCGCAGTGCGGATCAGCTGCGAAAATATAAACGGAATGCCCTCTTTGTAGAAGCTCCGCATGGTGTCGAAGTCGCCCTCTGCCGCCAGCTCCCTGGCCAGCTCTATGTCGGGGATTTTGTTCTGAGGCAGGTTCTGGACCTGCAGTATACGGCCGGACCATCGGCCGGTCCGGCTGGCCCCGTAGAACTGGAGGATGCCGCGGATCCTTCCGTCAGGACAGACCGACTCTTTCATGGCCGCGTACTTCTTCGTGCTGGTCTTCCCCAGCTCTGCCCTGATCTGCATCATGCGCAGGCCCGCGGGCTCGTCCTTCAGCGCCTCCATGATGCCCGGCAGCGTGTCCTTTGTGATGCTCTTCACGTCCAGCCCGTAGCGCTCCAGGAGCCAGCCCTTGAGCTGCGGGAGGCTGTTCGGGTTCGCCAGCCCGGTGATCTTCCGGGCTTCGTCCATCAGTTCTTCCTGATATTTCGCGTCAAAGGCCAAGATGTTCTCCACCATGCCCAGGTCCACGCGGATCCCGTTGTCGTTCATCCGCTGGTCCAGCTGCCACAGCTTCCACTCCTTTTCCGTAACCGGGTATTCTTCCAGCCTTTCGCGGATCGCGCTTTCTGTGACAACGTCCTGACGGTTGTACTCCACAAACTGCGCCCATTTCTCCGGCGCGTCCTCCGGGAGGTTTCTGGTCCGGCCGCCGTTTGCCTTTGTTGGCTTGCATGGTTTACAGAAATACCGGATCAGCTCCTTGCCTGCCTTGTCCTTCTGCTTGTCCTCCGGAAGGCCGAGGGCGGCTCCCACGCCCTCCAGATTCCCTGGTAATCCCAGGGTCGCGGCATGGACCGCGGTACACTGCCATTGTTCGGGCGGCATCTCCTCACCAAAGAAAGCGGCCAGACAGGTGCGCTCAAAGTTTGCGTTGTATGCGGTCTTCAGGGTCTCCGGATCCAGCAGCGCGTCAAAGAATTCCGGGTAGCACAGCCGGATCAGTTCCATCTGTTCGTCCCGTGTCGTATCCTTCTTCCCTTCGGCCAGGTCGATCACCCACACAGGCCCGCCGTCGATGCGGTACCCGATCAGGAGGATGTCAAAACTCTTATGCTGGGCGTAGGCATATACGCCTGCACTTTTCAGGTCGGCCTCGCTGTATGTCTCGAGGTCGATGTTCATTACGTGCCGCATGGCCGTCACCCGAGTGCGTCGTAATCATCATCGTCATCATCAAAAGAATCTCTCGCGGCATCTGCGGTCATGGCATTGCCGAACGGCGTGTCATCGCGTTTCTTACGCAGGGCGTTGAGCGCGACGGCCACACCCTTGGTCGTATTGTCATATGCATAAAAATCAATGTTGGCCTGTCCCCAGCATCCGGAATACAGTTCCGACTCGTCCAAGATCTCGTCCTTGTACTCATCCAGCAGGATGGGTTTCCTGTCAGACTTTGCTGTCAGGAAATACATGCCTGCATACTCTGGGTGCTCGTCCGCTTTTTCCTCGTCGCCATCACGCAGCGGGTTCCAGAGGTTCGCGGGCTTCTTCCCCTTCCACTTGTCTTTGATCCCCTCCTGCATGGCGCTGTCTATGGCCTTGCGGATCTTCGACAGTGTTTTCTTGTCATCCTTGGGGATCAGCAGCACGACGCTGTATTTCTCAGCCCCGCCGTCCGAAAAAGGTTTCGGTTTGAAGACAGTAAGATAAGAAAAACGTACGGTTCCGGTTACAACTCGAAAGCTCATAAATGATTCCTCCTCTATTTCGCTGATATTTCGCTGATATTTCGCTGATTTATGCAAACGGCAGATCGTCGTCATCGCTAAACAGTTCGTCAAAAGACTTTGCGGAATTGATCTCCGGCCGCTTATCCGATTCCGGGACAAGCGTCGGTTTCCCCTGCGGCTTTACGACAAAGTCATCCAGCAGGGCAGAAAACTTTTTCTTTCCCAGCAAGGTGGTCATGGCTGTGATGCCCAGCAGCTCGCGGGGCTTCCAGATGTTTTCCACTCCGTTCGACTCCAGCACCTCGGCCACTTTGCCTTCGTCCGTGTACTTCCTGTTGCTGCGGCCTTCCACGAGCTTCCAGCCCGGAAATTTCTCACCCTTGTTGACTGCAGCGTCAAGGGCGTACTCCTTTACGGCGTCGGCCCATTTGACCAGGCCGTCAAGCCTTCCGAGGACGTCCGCGATCTCATCACTGTCCAGTGTGGGCGGATCCGCGAAGTCATGTTTTGCCAGCTCCATCTGATATTCCTTCTGGGCGCGGCATACGGCGAATGCCTTGCAGAAGCGGCAGTGCTCACCTACGCAAAGCTCGCCCTCTCCGGCCATCGCCTGGGCGGCCTTTGGCTTCACTGTGTTTTCGGCCCATTCCAGAAGCTTATCAACCGGCAATTCCTCCGTCGAGAAATTGTCGATTCTGGGCTGGATGATCGTCATCCGTACTTTCTGGATATCATAAAGTGCGGAATACTCCAGATATGCGCCGATCCCGTAAAGCCTGAGCTGTGGATTCCCCTCCGCGGATACCGGAACGCCTTTACCGTATTTCAGATCGATCACCTGCAGTGTGTCGTCAGAGATGATCAGCACGTCGCCTGTGCCGAAGGCGTCCGGGACGTATTTGGAGAAGTCCAGCCTCTGTTCAAACAGGGCGAAGGCGTCCGGGCATTCGGCTTTTGCTTCGTTCAGCTGCTCCCACACGAGCCTCGTGTATTCCTCAATGTATTCGAGCATTTCCTCCGAATACAGGGGGTCCTTTTTCATTTTGTTAAGCCGTGTGGTAAAGGTCCTCTTGTTGATTTCGTTATTGTTATATCTGAGTATCAGCTCCGCCATGGAATGGGCAAAGGTTCCCTCTGCCGCATAGGGGGACCCCTTGTCCGGGAATCCCTCTTCCATCTTCACGGAAGGCGGGCAGGCCAGCCACCTGTGCGCCCCGCTGGCGCTCAGTCTTGCATGTACGTCAGGCATTGCTTTCCTCCAGTTCTTTCGCCTTTTCCATCAGTTCCGGATATTTGTCCTCGGGGATCTGAGACAGGCGCTCCACGCCGAATTCCCGGATGATCTCCGTCGCTTCTGCTTTAAAGCCGGCCTTGAACAGTTTGTTGAAGGTGCGCCGGACTTCTTCCAAGGTGTAGTTGCGTTCCGGTTCCTGGGATTCTCCCGGTTCTGCTTCAGCGGGTGCCGGTTCCGGATCCGGATCAGCCGCTTTGACCGGTGCGGGTGCTTTGACGGGTGCCGGTGCTTTGGCCGGCGCCGGATCCGGAGCCGCAGCCTTCGGGGCAGGTGTGGTTTTCAGTTTCTCCGCGGCCTCTTTGCCCAGGATCTGCCTGCAGAAGCCAACAAGTTCGTCATAGTCTTTAAATTCACAGTTAATCGTCATTTCGTTTTCCTTTCTTAAAACAGGTCATAGACCAAAATCTGTTCAAGGTGCTTCAGATGGTTCTTAATGTTCGCCGCCAGTACGGCAGCGGCGTAGCCGTATATATTGTCCGGCGTGTCCGTACTCTTATTATCAGTGTTTTCCTGATACCATCGGATCAGGGTGTACAGATAGAATTTTTTCTCCCAGTCGGACATGTCCTCGATGGTTTTTTCCATCTGCTCACACTGTTTTTGAAATAGTTCTGATTTACCCATATTTTTCGTGCGGCTCCCATATAAATTCCAGAGGTCTGTCCGTTTTGGACTCGCGCACCTGATACAGGTCCCACAGGCCGGGCTTTTTGGGTGCCTCGCTGTAGGTGTAGCCGTTCGGTATCTTTCGTCCGGGCTGGATGCCCGCATGGACAAGAACCTTATTTAGCATTCTTCTTTTCCCTCTCCTCCCATACCGTCAGGAGCATGTAGATAAATCCTGCGCCCATGATCGCCATGTAGATCCGGGCGGGCAGGTCCATGTAAAAAACCGGCTCCTGCATCCATCCGGCAAGACCTGCGCCGATAAGCACGGACTCGATTGCTTTTTTCATTGTGGGGGTACCTCCTCAGATGCTGATGATTTTGAAAGGCATGGGCTTTTCTTCCTTCTCGTCCTCTTCGTCCAGGGCGTCGAGATAATCCTGCACTTCCTTTTTGACGGAGTCCTCGATGTAGGTCTTCAGGATTGCCCGTTCCTCTTCGAGCTGCCCGGCTGTCCTTGCCAGTTTCGTTTTGAGTCTTTCGATCAGTGCGGACTGCTTCAGATTTGCCCGCAGCAGATATGCATTTACGGCCAGCGACGCGCAGGCCAGTGACGTGATTATCAGTAATATCATTCCCCTTATTTCTCCCTTTCCTTTTTTAAAGCAACTTTTCCACAAATTCCTTGGCGTCCTTCAACGTCATTTTCTCGGCCAGCTTGTCATTTTTGTCAAAAATGAAGAAGGTGGTATGGTCCCACGTGCCATTTCCGTTTGCGTGCGGGATGTGCCTTTTTCGGCTTTCAATCTGATAGGTGGTCCCAGACAGCGCGTATGTGATTGTCGTGCCTTTCGGACCTATTTCCTTTCCGACTTTTACCCACTTACCCGTTTCCATGGATTGTTGTCCTCTCTTTCTCCGGATCCGTCCCACCCATCCCCAGCGTCCATGCCACATGACGCGGATCATATGCCGGCAGAAATCGGGATAGATTTCTGTTACGCAGCCGCTCCCGGTTCTGCAGGAAGTCAGCCAGACAAATCACGTTAAAATACCGGCTTTCCAGATTCAGTTCTGGCGCGGCATCCTCGTACCTTTTGCATTCCAGCATCTCTTCGATGTATTTACTCATTGTCTTCCTGCTCATACCGAATACCTTGCAGATCTGACCGAGTCTGAGATAATTTGGTGTCATTTTCTCATTCTCATTTCAAGATAGGCTTTGTACCCTTCTACTCCCGTCGGAGGTACCCATCTCGCGATATAATCAAGGACTTCCTGATAGTCCCGACTATAGGTTTCATAATACGGCGTTCCTAATCTGCTTTCGTTGCGGGCATCCACATAACACCTGGATATAAAGCGCCCTCTGTAATATTTGTCTGCATAAAGACAATCATTTGCAACGACACCATCGAGATAATGAATTCCTAACAGCTCACACACTCTTTCGTGAATAGACCGCCTGATGTTCTGAGCTTCTGACCGGCTCACCCGGATCCGATCCTCATAGTTCTGCATCCGATCATTGACGGCCGCCAGTCCTTCCGCCTGTCGCCTCTGTTCCAGTTTGATAGTCTTAATCTCAGTGGTCAGAATTCCCATCTGTTCAGAAATTCCAGCCACATTAAAGGCCGTTTGTTTTACAACGTCCATTAACTCGGTCGTTTCACTCAATACCATATCCTCCTATGTTCTCGACCATCTGTTTCGCGAATGCGTCGATCGCGTAAACTGTCTTTATAAATTCCTTTCTTCGGTTATCTGGTAGCTGTTCAAGTCTCTCCGTGATCCAAACGAATCCTCCATTTTTTTGAATGTAGTCATACGTTCTGACAGCAAAATAACCAGCCTCTTCTTCGAGTTTCTTCTGAATTTCATCAATGCCCTTACGCTCTTCAAGATCGCGAATTCTCTGATTCGCTTTCTGTAGTTCAGATGCTGTTCGTTTTCTGGCGGCTTCTGCAGACTTTGCCTGTTCCTTCGCAAGCACATAATCTTCTGGATAAACAGTCGCTGGTGGGATATTGCTTATTTCAGATAAAAGTTCATCAATCTTCTGATCACGTGATGATATTTCATCCTTAAGAATATCGTTTTCTTCCTGGAGCCGATCGGCCTTCTGTTCAGCGAATTTCTCCCGTGTCGTCTTTTTTGCTTCGGCTTCTTTTTTCGCTTCTTCCCTTGCGGCCTTTATCTCCTTTAATACCTGCGACTTTGTAACCACTTCGCCATTTTCGAGAGCGTCGGCGATGACCTTTTTTACGATCTCTGGATTCTTTGCCATCTGCTGATAGCCAGATACATCATCTTTTGAATAGCCCATTTCCTCTACCGTTTCTGATTTGGACTTACCCAATTTCGACCTATCACGAATTTGGGACCCCTCTTTTCCGGAAGGATTGTTATAGGCTGTTGCTTTTGGTATCGCCAGCAGCAGCTCGCCGATTCTCTGTTCAGCCGCAATCAAGGCGTTACTGAGCGCCTGCGCTTCGGCAAGTGTCTGGTCCCTGATTTCCTGTGCGACAGACAATTTATTGACTGTCTTCAACTTAAGCATGTAGGCGTTCAGGCGTGACTTTCCAACAAGTACAAACGCGGTCAAATCTTCCAGGGTGTCCGGAAGCTGTTGTGATTGATATTCGATCACATCATTCAATCCGGCTTCACCTCCTCGCGCTTTGCATCCAGGAAAACCGTCACGGGAACCTTGAAGTGATCCGCTATCAGCATTAGCTTGTCAATTTTGGGTTCGTAAACACCTTGTTTCCAGGAAGTTAGGGTAACGGTTGAGATTCCAGTCGCTTTTGCGACTTGATACGAGGTCTCATTATTTTTAGCCAAAAGTTCCTCGTAAACTTTGTACATCTTTTCACCTCCTTAACATTTCTGTAATACTTGACATTAGCTAAGTAAACTTATATAATAAAAGTCGCCAAACATTTTAATTATAGATAAGTTTGCTATGCTATTTTTATGCCTTGACTTAGATTAGCTATCTAAGCTATTGCGTAATATATCATAGTTTTCTTATCGTGTCAATATTTCTTAGATTATTTTTCTAAGTTAATTGAGGTGAACTATGTCTTCATACGATAAGTACGCAGCTATCAGAGACGAAAAAGGCCTGACTGATTACAAGGTTGCAAAGGCTACTGGCGTTGGGACAGCCACCTTGTCAAACTGGAAAAACGGAAAGTATGTTCCGAAAGCAGATAAGATCGCCAAAATAGCGGAATTTCTTGAAGTGTCGCCAGATGATATAGGAACTGTTCCGGCAAAGAAAAAGAATATTATTCGTGTTTACCACGCGCAGGGACTAGAACAGGATCGAGAACGAGCAGTTGATTCAATATCCTCCATGCTAAGCAGCGTACCGAGTTATAGCAGTCTCCGCGTTTCCTTCCGTATTCCAGTACTCGGGCATGTTGCTGCAGGCATCCCAATCAGCGCGTGTGAGGATATCCTGGATTTTGAAGAAATCACGGAAGACATGCGACGCGACGGGGAATATTTCGCCCTGCAGATCCGGGGCGATTCGATGGAACCGAAATTTTCAAACGGCGATGTCGTCATAGTACGCCAGCAGGAAGATGCCGATGATGGTGATATCGTCATCGCTCTGGTAAACGGGGATGATGCTGTCTGCAAGCGTCTGAAAAAGTACAAGGATGGATCAGTTGCCCTGCTGTCCACAAACCCAATGTATAAACCTATGTTCTTTTCCAAAGCAGAGATTGATATAACGCCTGTGAAGATCATTGGTAAGGTCAAGGAGCTGAGAGCAAAGTTTTAAGAACGGAGGTATGAAATGAAAAAGAGAATAATCACAGCCCTATTAGCATCGATCATTATGTCAACGTCTGTTTCGGCCTTAGACTATACCGCGCCTGAAACAATTCTGAAGGTTCAGCAGGCTTTAAATGATGCAGGCTATGACTGTGGGACTCCCGACGGGATAGCTGGATCAGGAACGCAAGCTGCCATCGAAGCATATAAAAAAGACAAAGGACTGGACGCATCCGGTATTATCGATTCTGCTTTGTGTCAGTCGCTGGGACTTGAAACGGTAAAAAGCTTTCACGATGATAAAGACGGAAGGCTGGAAGGATATCCGGTTGACGCTGAGGATATAAAACAAATTTACACAAAATTAGAAAACGCATGGAGTTCACCTGATTATCCGGATGATTTTGAGGAATCAGAAAAATATGAACAGGACACTATAAATAAAATTGCCACGGAATATAACTTGACCTCAGATCAGGTAGAGACTATTTATGGCTATGTCATATCGTATGGGCTTCCAGGAAACGCTACTGATTTTTCATTGCAGTATGGTGAATTGCTCGACACAAAAATAAATGGTGATACTCTGGTCATAAAGGCAAGAATCACCGATAGCTTTTCAAATAAAGCAACTGTTGATCAGAATTACTACAACGTATGTAATATCATATCAAAACAGGGCGGCGATGGATTCAATGAAATCAGTTATTGGGCTGTTATGACCATGCTCGACGGTGAAGACAGAAAGGTTCTGAGCTTTACTGTCCCAAAGAAAATAATAGATCTTGTAACGGCTGGCAGCATTCCGGATAATAAGCTGGGCGAGTATCTTGATGATCTGTGGATCCACGACAGCTTAAAATAAAAAAAAAACTTCCCTCCCCGGGGTCGGATCCGGAGAGAGAAGTGCATCAAAGGCAAACAAAAACAGCACGGCTAAATGTGTTTTGTTTACGGAGGATATTATATCATGTGGATTGAAGAATTGCAAAACGGAAAATTCCGCGCAGTCGAGCGCTATACGGACCCCATGACCGGCAAACAGAAAAAGATATCGGTCACAATCGATAAGGACACCAGATCGGCCAGGAAGGAAGCGCAGCGGGTCCTTGACCAGAAAATCGAGGACCGCATAGGCAAACAGGAGGCGCACGAGCTGACCATGCAGGAGCTGACAGACATGTACGTGGCCCATCTGAAAGAAACGGTTAAGATCAGCTCTTACACCAAACAGAAATCAGTCTGCAACAAAGTCGCGGATATCATAGGCAGGGACGTGCTCATAGAACGCCTGACGGCTGTGTACGCGATGCAGCAGATCAAGAAAAAGACCGAGGTCCCCCGCACGATCAACCATTATGTGACATTTCTTCGTGCAATGTTTGCCTGGGCGTACAGCGCCGACCTCGTAACGCACAAACTGGACAAGCTGCAGAAAGTAAGGGACGATAGAAAATCTCGGATCGAGGATAAGTATCTGGAGCCGGAAGAGCTCGAAAGGCTGCTGAAAGAAATCAAAAGCGAAAAGTACCGGGCCCTCACCCGGTTTCTGGCGCTCACCGGCCTCCGGATCGGCGAGGCTGCCGCCCTGACAATGGCGGATCTGGATGAATACATCCACGTCACAAAAACATATAGCCTGCATCTCCGGACCGTCCTGGACACGCCAAAGACAGCAGCATCCGTAAGGGACGTATACATCCAGCCCGAGCTTGCTGCGTTTCTGCATCAGTATAAACTCGACCGTCTCAGATGGCAGCTCGCGGAGGGCATAAAAACCGATCTGCTGTTTTTTGACAAGCACGGCAGTTATGTACAGACCGGTAGTTATTCAGTAGCGCTGGCCAGAGCCTCCGCGGCCATCGGCCACCGGATCAGCCCCCACGCCCTCCGGCATACGCACGCATCCATCCTCGCGGCGCAGGGCGTATCCTATGACGCCATAGCCAGGCGCCTGGGGCATGAGCGCGACACGATCACCAAAGAGGTCTATCTCCATGTCACCAGTAAGCTGAGAGAGCGGGATAACGCCGCAATGCAGGATGTGCGCATCCTTTAATTTTTGCCCCTTTTTTGCCCCATTTTTACACGCAAAAAGAGCCGGGTGCCCTGTTTTCAGGGCCTCCCGGCTTTTATATGTAATATTACCATAATTATCGTCTGTCGGTCAATCTGGGGTAATCTGGTCCAGAATGTCGGTATATCAGGGGTTGCGCGCTTTGCCCATGTACAATCTGGTGTAAAGTGGGGTACTCTTCTGCCCCATTCCTGCCCCATGGATTACAGGAGGCAGAGCACCCCGTACCATACGGCCTCGGCCATCCAAACCGCTGCCGTCCTGCAGGCAGGTCTGACCGTATCGGTCCATACCGCCCGGCCTATGTCGATCAGTGAGGCAGCCCGCGGTGTCATCCGCTCCACGGCCTCACCTATAGCCTGACAGGTGCTTGCCAGTCCAATCAGCAGATAGGCCAGCACGATCATGGAGAGGCGTGAGGCCATCAGAAGGCCGCTCACAACGACGTCCACAATGTCGAGCGGTAAACTCTTTACCCGTGGTGTCTGGAGCCGTTTGGGCGGCTCTCTGTGCGTCTGTGCGCTTACCAGCTCGATCTGATCACTTTCCGGCTCGATCTGAGCATTTTCCTGATCAATCTGAGCAACTTCCTGATCAGCTGCCTCCGGCTCTTCCTCAACTGTCTCCGGCTCTTCCTCAACTGTCTCCGGCTCTTCCTCAACTGTCTCAGCAACTGCATTATATGTGACCCCGTTGGTGTTTACCCAAGTCCTGATCTCTTTGGGAAGATCGTCAAGAGATTCATAGGTCTTTGCTGTCCCTGTGGCGTAATGTACGACCAGGCTGCCATCATCATGTGGGTTTACGCTTGTGATTGAATCAACCGTCTCGTGCTCCGCCAGCCACTTAGCGACTGTCTTCGGGAGCTTGTCCGCCGGGAACATCCTTTCGGATCCTGAATCATAGTAAACATATGCTGTGTTGAACTTCAGGTCTACGGTTACATTGTTGATCTGCGCTTTGCTTGCCATGGTGTTGGCTCCTTTCTTGATTTATCATGATTATTATTGATAATTCGCTGCCGTTCTCTTACAACCCGTTCAGCTGGCTCTCTGTATTATCCCCTGCTTCTCATTTCTGACCTCCTCTTTCAGGGTACTTGTTAATTGGTCACTACTCAGCAAGCTTGCTGCTTTCCGATACTGGCAGGTCTCTGATCGGCTGCGGTCTGTTTTCTTTGCCTCGCTTCCTGCCGCCCTCCGTAAGCTTGAGGGCTTCCGCTTTCTGCTTTGTTCTGTTTTCAAGGTTCTGTGTGCCACTTGGGACTCATTCGGTTGACTTTCGTGTTGTGTTTGTTCCTCCTTTCTGGTTCCTATTATAACGCATTGCGTTATATTTGTCAATAGGATTATAACGCATTTCGCTATTTTAAGTATAGAAAAAAGGCTCCGGATTCTCATCCAGAGCCACAATTTACTGTGATTGCCTGCCTTCGTCGAAGGTAGCTTTTATATTGTCTATCAGCTGGGCCAATTCTTCCGAAGTGCATTTGATAACCACACTTTCGGGAATCTTTGCCAAATTGGCGGAAAAGGTTCCGCCGTAGGCGCCCCATTTGGAGAGCCTGCGCGCGCCTTCGATCTTGCACTGCGCGAGGGCCTCCTCAGTCGTCCACACCCCATCAACAACCTGCTGTCTTGCTTCAGCCGTCAGGCAGCTGAATTCCCGGAGTCGTTTGGCGATGGCCTCAAGTCCGGCCTTGGGGGTGCGCTTCTCATATTCCCAATCGTCATAGGTTCTTTTGGCAACGCCCAGCAGGGCCGCCGCCTCCTTTTGAGTCATACCCAGTTCACGCCTGGTCTGGCTGATGATGTTCTTTGCTTCGTTCATGACCATCACCTCCCGTAAAACAGCTCGCCGTCGGCGTCCTGATACTCATTCCACCACTCGCCGTTCCGGAAGACTTCATAACCGGTGGCGTGGATCAGGCCGTAGCCGAAATCTTTGTCGAATGGCATTTCGTCCAGTTCCCGCCTGGATTCCACGATGGCTTCCGGAGCATCCGGGTAACCGCCTCTGCAATATGTCTCCCAGATCTCGTCTGAATCCTCACCGGCGTCTAACCGATTGTTGAGGTAATCAACGATTTCCTCCCAGTTCTCAGGACACATGCTCCCAAAACTGTCCGCGTCAAATTTTTTCATATTGTTCTCCTTTCTGATCAGTACAAATTCTTGTCTGTAACCCACTCACCTGTAAGGTTGTCCTGATAACCAGCCTTTATAACCCTTTTGAGGTTCCAAGCGTTTGTATACACCCTGGCCTCAACATATGTACGATCCTTGCCGTACTTCTGCCATCTGGTTTCATGCAGTTTTACATGACCGCAGTAGCCAGATGCAATTTCCATTGCTTCCTTTTCGTCCTTTTCTCTCTGAGTCATGGTTCCCTTCTCCTCTCTCGCCTCCTCCCATGCCATTTTGAGGCAAAGGCCGAAGATATAGGAACTGTCCTGCTTTTTGATTTCCCATGCCCTTTTCATGATCTGAGCTCTGTTGTACTTCATGCCCTCGCCTCCTTTGCTTTGTATCTCCCTTGCAAGTACTATTATAACGCATTGCGTTATATATGTCAAGTTCTATTTTACGCAAAATGCAACTTTACAAAATCATTTTTTCATGCTATCATGAAATCAGTCCCAGTGGTTGAGGCTCCACTGGCGAGGGAGACGGCAATCAGGCTCCCTGCGGATTGAAATATAGAATTGTACTTTAAAAAAAGAGGAGCGGATAACCCGTTCCTCTTTTTGTTACAGCCCTGTGAGGCTTTTCCACGTCTCCGCTCCGCAGATCCCGTCAGCATCCAGCCTGTGTTTGGTCTGGTAACATTTGAGTGCGTATACAGTGGCATCATCAGCCACGCCTGATTTTTTCAAGGCGTTTCCGCGCTGGTCCTTGTACCCCCTGCCCCTCAGGA
>Ga0247611_10007981_pt1 | contig 13150 bp, 11 predicted proteins | sample 177DNAGHGhighgp2_FD_192422 | JGI IMG/M metagenome (GOLD analysis project Ga0247611, IMG submission 192422) | Sheep rumen microbial communities from Palmerston North, Manawatu-Wanganui, New Zealand - 1770 DNA GHGhigh gp2 | ecosystem: Host-associated > Mammals > Digestive system > Stomach > Rumen... | reverse complement strand
ATGATGCGGCGGGCAATCTGTTGAGCGTCACCGCCCCGGATAAGGGCGTGACGAAGTACGGCTATGACGCCATGGGCCGCCTGATCTCCGAGACCGACCCCAACGGCGCGACCACGACCTACGCCTACGACAAGGCCGGACAGCTTGCGAGTAAGACCGATGCCCTCGGCAATACCACCACCTACACCTTCGATGCCAACGGCAACCTGCTGACGATCACGGACGCCCTAGGCGGCGTGACAAGCTACACCTATGACGCCCTCAACCGCGCCGTGTCCATGACCGACGCTAACGGCGCGACCACGACTTATACTTACGACGCTGTCGGCAACCTCGTTTCCCAGACAGACGCGCTCGGCGCTGTCACGACCTACGCCTATGACGGCAACGGCAGCATCACCGGTCTGACGGACGCGCTGGGCGGCAAGAGCGCCATGAGCTATGACGAGCTGGGCAACGTGATTGAGGTGCTGCAAAAGAACAGCGGCACGGTCAACGCGGCGTATGACCCGCTCGGCCACCTGCTCAAAGAGACCGACGCCCTCGGCAATACCACGGCCTACGAATACGACGCCAACGGCAAGGTAACAAAAATCACCGACGCTCTCGGCCAGAGCGCGGAGATCGCCTATGACGCGACCGGCAACGTGACCCACGTGGGCGCGCCGGACGGCAGCGAGACGAGTTACGCCTACGACCTCGCGGGACGGATCCTGTCCGAGACCTCGGCCACCGGGGCAAAGACGGGTTACACCTATGAATCCGGCCGCCTCACTTCCACCAGCGTCAACGGCAACGAGACCCGCTTTACCTACGACCTCGCGGGTAATATTACCTCGGTCACGGACGCGGAAGGCCGCAGAGTCGAGCTCAGCTATGACGCTCTCGGCAATCTCACCGCCGTTCTCTACCCGGACGGCACGCAGGACGCCTACGAGTACGACGCGCTCTCCCGGCTCATAAAATACACCCCGCGCGAGGGCGACGCCACGGCCTACACCTACAACGCGATGGGCGACGTGCTGTCCGTCACCGTCGGCGGCCAGACCACGAGCTATGAGTACGACCTCCTTGGCCGTATGACCGCTACGATCACAGCGGACGGCGCGCGCACGGAGGTCGAATATGACGCGCTCGGCAATACGGTCAAAACAACCGACGCCCTCGGCAACGCCACAAGCTACGGCTACACGGTGGACAGTCTGCTTGAAGAGATCCGCTATGCCAACGGCGCGATGCTGACGGCGAAGTACGACCTCGCGGGCAACATGATCTCCGAGACCGACCCGGAGGGCAATACGACCGCTTACGAGTATGACCCCGTCGGCCGCATGACCGCCGTCACGGACGCGCTGGGGAACACCACGCACTATGAGTACGACGCGGCGGACAATCTTGCCAAAGTGACCGACGCCCTCGGCCATGTGACGAGCTATACCTATGACGCGCTCGGCAACTTGACAAGCGAGACGGACGCGCTCGGCAACACAGTCAAATACAGCTATACCCCCGAAGGTTGGCTCGAGACCGTCACGGACGCGGAGGGCCATGTCACCCGCTACAGCTACGACAAGACCGGCAATGTCCTCACGGCGGACTACGCGGGTGAGCAGACCGAGACCAATACGTATAACGAGCTGGGGCTCCTCACCACCGTCACCACGGCGGAGGGCGATACCCTCTACCAGTATGACGACGCCAGCCGCCTGCTCTCCGTCACGCAGCCGAACGGCGAGACCGTGAGTTATACATACGACAGCCACGGCAACCGCAGCAGCATGACCTACCCCAACGGCAAGACGGTCAGTTACAGCTACGACGAGATGAACCGTCTGATCGCCGTCAAGGGCATCGGCGGGGCAACAACGAAGTACGAATACGACGCTCTCGGCCGCCGAATCAGCACGGATGGCGCAAAGGAAGATACCGTCTACACTTACGACGAAGTGGGCAATCTGGTCAGTCAGACCACCACGGGCGCGTATGATCTCGCGCTGGAGTATGCCTACGACCTCTCCGGGCGCATGACGAGCGAGAGCCGCACCGAGAACGGCGCGACTCTGACAAGCGTGTTTGCTTATGACCCGCTGGGCCAGCTCACAAGCTTTTCCCGCAGCGACGGACAGAGCGAGAGCTATACCTACGACCCGGTCGGCAACATGACCGCCAAGACGCAAAACGGTGTCGGCACCACCATGCGCTACAACGCCGCCAACCAGCTCGTCCAGAGCGTCAGCGGCACGGATAAAACCACATACAGCTACGACGCCAACGGCAACCTTACGAGAAGCGAGAACGCCGCCGGTGCGCGGAGCTATGCCTATAACGCGCTAAACCTGCTGGAAAGCTTCACGCGGGAGGACGGTTATACCGAAAACTATTCCTACAACGCGAACAGACTGTTAAGCGAAATCCGCACAAGTGAAGATTTGACAACCACGCTCACATGGGATATTCTGTATGGGGACGGCGTGGTCATCAGTACTGACCAAAACGGCAAGACCACCAACTACACCTACGGCCTTGAACGGATCTCCGCGATCACCGGCAGGACAAGGACAGAGTACGTATACGACGGGCGCGGATCTGTTGCTGCAGAAGTCTCGTATAACAACGCCTGGTACACCTTCGGCGGCGGGCTGGCGAGAAAGAATGTCGTAAGCAAATCTTATTCGCCCTTCGGCGAACTGCTTACGGAGCAGACTTCCGGCTTCGGCTACAACGGAGAATACTACAACGCCGCGACCGGCATGATTTACCTCCGCGCAAGGTTCTATGAGCCGGAGATGAATCGGTTCGGGCAGAAGGATATCCTGCGCGGGAGCATGGCCGACGGCGTCAGCCTCAACCGGTATCTGTACTGCCAAAGCGATCCGGTGAACTTCAAGGATGTCAACGGCTTGCAGATGGTCAACGTTTGTGTGGCAGACGGCGGAGGTGGCGGATCATTCCGCAACAGCCAAACCTATAAAAGCTTCCTGGCCGAAGGTCAGAGGCTTGCCAACGAAGCCAAGCAGAATATGCGGCAGGCAGAGCTGGCCTGGCATCAGGCAGAAGCTTATGCCCCCGGTTCTCAGGTGGCAAATGCGGCCATGAACGCATGGAAGCAGGCTAAATCTGCGGCTGCTCGTGCTTCAACAAATCTGAGCAAGCTGCAAAGCGCGGGTTCTTTAAGTGCTGCGAATACCTACATTGCGAATATACGCAGCGCGGCGAGCGACGCGAGAAATGCTGCGAATGAGGCAAGAACATGCGCGGATAGGGCGGCGAGGAACAGAAACCAACAATTCTTACCTAAAGATCCTGATTATACAGGTGTGCGTTCGCCAGCGGAAAGGCGATACCGTGACGCCATTTGTGACAGATATAATAAGAACATCAATATTGATCTCTCAGATGTGATAGATGAGAGCGGGCATATAAATGGTCAGGGAAGAGACAGTATAAAAGATTTGTTATTTGGTAGGAATTCTAATGTCGGCTATAGTGGTTGTGAAGCAATAGCGGTCTATAATATCCTTGTTGACTATGGGATAGACACAACGCTTGCAGATGTCATTTATACTGCGGAGATGAAGGGGTATTTGTTACGAGGGGGAAAATGGGGAATTGCGCCTTGGTATGTTGACGAACTGTTAGCTGACTATGGAATAACGAGCACAAAAACCGAATCTGCAATTGTTAATAACAATGCTATTATTGGAGAATACAGCTCCGGGCAATCTTTTATTGTATCCATCTGGAATAACAAAGATAATATGTTCGATGGTGTCCATACTTTTGAAGTAGTATATACCCCATATGCAAAAGATGGTAACTGGCATGTTTACAACAGACATAATGGTTCGATTGATTACGTGCCCTATGTTAACTTTGAAGATGTTGTCAATCTTTTTTCGGCTGGCAATGAGATTTATCAAGAAGGGTCATTTTTCTCTGTATATGTTGTGGAGGGCAAATAGATGCATTGCAAAACAATCAAGTATGCTTTCACTCTCTGCATGGTGCTGCTTATAACATTATTCAGTGCTTGTACGAAATCCTCGGCACGTGATTATGCCCCATATCATTTTAAAAACACGAAATGGAATTGTCAGGAAATCGATGCATATTTTGTTGTAGATAGGTGGCAATTAGTATTTGGAGAAATGACATATGAGGGTGAATACTATTGCTTTAATGTTGAATTTCTGGATCCTACTGACTATTTTTGCTTTTATCGTGTTTCTGGCATGAACAAGAATAAGATTGACAGGTCTGCAACAAATATTATTTTAAGTGGTAAAATTAAATACCACAATGGCTACTGTATAATAACAATACCTAGCGAATACCATGGGGGCAAAGAATGCAATCTCACGTTCGTTTGTGAACAACTGGAAAACATGATAGACTTCGACCCAGAAAAAACACGAATACCATACGATATTGCAAATACTGTTTTTGACACTCCTGAAGAAGCCTATCTAAGTGTTAATTCCCAGTTTGACAACATCTTGCACGTAGTAGAAGGCACTGATTTCAGTCTGATCATTGCGATGGATAGTAAAAGTTTAAACTATTGCTATACTATGATTCCAAAAGAGAGCACTGGCTGGAAAGCTGCAAAGAGTGCAAACACAGTTCAAGCGATTGAGGTATCTGTAAATAAAGCTACACAAAATAAATGCCAGTGCTTTGTTTATCACTATGCTGACTTCGAGGAAGTATTCATACAAGTGAACGGGCCACAAGATATTCTTTCGTCCATTTATGATAACCAGAATAATAAGATGGTTTTTTTACCTTCTACTGCGAATAATGCAGAAGCATTTATTAACCTGAAAACTACTAATCAGGACTATGCTATTTACATCGATGGGAAAGAATTTCATGGAGCCGGGACCTGCTTTTCGTTTCACCTCGAAAACTTGGAACACAGGGGACGGTTCCTTGTGTTCTGACAAAAGACCCAAATAATCACCAAGGCGCGAGGAGCTAACCACTCCCCGCGCCGTGCTTTTTGCTTTTTTGTCTTTTCTTGCCCTTTTTCGCCCTACCTCTGTCCTCTTTTCCTATCGAAAAACGTTGTATTATTTGGGAGGAAAAAGATATATATGTGTGAACACAGGGGACGGTTCCTTGTGTTCTGACAAAACACAGGAATGAACACAGGGGACGGTTCCTTGTGTTCTGACAAAACACAGGAATAAGCACCAAGGCGCGAGGAGCCAATCCACTCCCCGCGCCTTTCTTTTTGCTTTTTTGGGACAGGGGACGGTTCCCCGTCCCACGAAGAAAACAGCAAATGAATCACACCACCGAGGCGCGAGGAGCCAATCACTCCCCGCGCCTTTCTTTTTGAACACAGGGGACGGTTCCTTGTGTTCTGACAAAACACCCAAATAAGCACCAAGGCGCGAGGAGCATATCACTCCTCTCGCCTTGGGACAGGGGACGGTTCCCCGTCCCACGAAGAAAACAGCAAATGAATCACACAGCCACGGCGCGAGGAGTTAATCACGCCCCGCGCCTTATTTTTTTCTTTTTCTGCTCTTTTTCGCCCCGCGCCCCGCAGCGCTTCCCCCCCCTGCAAAATCCGTTTCACCCTGAAACGCATTTCTTTTAGAAGCGTTTTCTCTACTGTCTGAATTTCTTGTTGAATAACGTTGTCATAATTGAGAAACCTTGACTCTTGACAAAGGAACCTTTACTTTTATAAAAAAATTAATATTATTGAGTCATCTTAGGTAATAAGCTACTAACGGATTATGATAAACTACTGAATCATATAGGAGATAAAATGAGAAAAAAAGTTAATAGTGTTCAACTTATCGTATCGCTATCGATTATATTAATTAGTATTATTCTATTATTGCTACAGCGGAAATATTGGAGTGAGGATGTTACAATTAATAGTGTGCTTTGCGGATTAATTGGCTCCGGTGTTATGCTACTAATCACTACAGTTTTCGTTGACTATAAAACTGAGTATGATGTTTGGAATGATTGGAAACTGGAAAAGATATTTAAAACAAGGGTTGAAAAGAATCAAGAATCAGATCCAAAGCTTAAGCAACATAATCTGTCGAGATTAGATGCGGTGGCCTTTGGCCTATCAAATTTTCGGGCTTTTCATACAAATGATATTCAGAATTGTCTAAACCATGGAATGAATATAAGAATGCTAGTGATGGATCCTGACGGAACATTTGTATCCCAACGAGAAAAAGAAGAGCACGACGCCCCAGGCAATATTTCTGTAGCAATTAAAGACCTTGTCAGTTGGGCCAAGGAGCTTAATCAATTCTCAAGCAATGGAAAGATTGAAGTAAAGTTCTATACAAGTATGACACTGGACTTTTATTGGAGAATTGATGATGAATTATATGTTGGACCATATATGTATAAGAAAAAAAGTCAGCAAACTATAACGTATAAATTCGTTAAGGGCGGAGTTGGTTTTGACCTGTACACTAGTTATTTTGAAGATTTATGGAGAGATGCAGACAATATTTCAGCTGTGTGAACACAGGGGACGGTTACTTGTGTTCTGACAAATCACCCCAATAAGCACCACGGCGCGAGGAGCTAATCCACTCCCCGCGCCTTTCTTTTTGCTTTTTTCTCTTTTTTTGCCTTTTTTCACCCACCCCTGTCCACATTTCCCGTCGAAAAACGTTAAATACAATAGATGTAGGGGATGCCTGCCTTGCTGTCAAATAAACTTGAAACCCTATATTGACAAAAGTGACGTGAACAGAAGAAAGGAGGAAGAGTATGGGAGCATACGCATGGTATTACAACGATCATGAGACTGATGTGTGCTACTGGGCATACTCATATGAGTATAGCACAACAAGGTTTGCGGAAGAGGTCTCAGCCCAGATGGGAAAGCATATCTCGGCTTCGGATACTTCTTATGCATCCGGAGCTTCGGATTTAGAAAGGCATCAAAGAGGCATGAAAACTGTTCATGTATAAAGCAATCAGCAGCGCATGAAGATAAGATTTTTCCATTTCTTGCGGAATAATGGGAATCATTTCAGACATGGGACAGTGGACGGTTCCTTATCCAACGACGAAAACAACAATTGAATCATACTACCAAGGCGCGAGGAGCTAATCACTCCCCGCGCCGTGTTATTTGCTTTTCTGCTCTTTTTCGACCCGCTCCCTGTCCGCTTTTCCCGTCAAAAACCGTTATATTATTAGATTCAAATGAAGGAGGTTTCTTTATGCCTGATAGTAAATACGATATCGGTCCTAACGGGAGAACATATGGCTATGACAAAAAGGGAGGCTGGGATATCGACACTTCAGAACGGACACAGCGCACGAGCGATTCTGGCCATATACCAGGAAGAGACCAGTGGGAAGAAACAATTGATGTATCTAAGGATGAGGACGGCAAGGAAGAAGACTAGGACTGTGGGACAGGGGACGGTTCCTTGTCCCACGAAGAAAACGACAATTAAATCACACAGTCACGGCGCGAGGAGCCAATCCACTCCCCGCGCCTTATTTTTTTCTTTTTCTGCTCTTTTTCGCCCCACCCATGTCCGATTTTTATGTCGAAAAACGTTGAAATAGATAGAGCTTAATGGCAGAAGGAGAACATATGGAAACAGAAAACAAAATCTCCAAATTAGGAGTGGCCGGGTTGATTGGACTAGTCGCATCAATTCTTACAATCGTTGGTTTTACAACCGGAAAAGATGGACCGGAGTTTTTTAGCACTCCGCAGCCCGTTCAAACACCAGTTTTTTATACTCCAACTCCGTCCCCTGAAATCACGCCGACGACGAAGCTGGAATCGGGCGAATGGAAAGAGGTGGAAGAGCCTTCTCCCGGGCCAAATGATATGGCCGGATATTCAGACATTCAAGCTCCACAAAGCACCTCTTGGCTTGCTGCACGTGAAACACGCTATGCTTATGCACCACATGGCGCAGCTGTTTATATATACAAAGGGCCGTCATTAGGATACGAAAAAGTAAATGGTGAATACGGTGTGGCTGATGGGACAGAACTAACGCTTCTTGCTCTCGAAAACGGTATGTATCTCGTTAAGACAGGCAACGGCCTTCTCGGATGGATAAACACTAGCGGTACCATAGAAACCAGATTAATTGACTCTATGCCGCAGCTTGCAGGGAGCTATTGGATCTACTCAAAAGGAACCGGAGACGCCTACACTTTTGCCTGCAAATTTGACTCGAGCTTAATATTAGTCGGATTTCGCCTGTCTGACGGGAAGAAAGTGACGTGGACTTGCCGCTCAGCCGGACGCGTTTTAGTTTTTGATGAGATGAAATTCATTTGGGACGGAGAACAGTTTGCGTACGAAACACAAGCTTATTTATGGGTTGACCCGGATCAGACGTTTGATAAGTACTCTTGAATTCGTTTGATCGCATTATACGAAACTGCGTCAAGGCCATTCTCACTGAATTCCAATAAAACAGCATACAACGCAATAGGCATGCCATATGAAGACTTATATTGTGGGGGGATTTTAACAGTTGCATCTCAACCGTCCACCTTTATGTTGAAAAACGTATGTTTTATAACGCAAGAAGGGAAAGGCAAAAATGAATAATAAGAAGCTAAAAAAATCTACTATCAAAAAAATAGCCCTTATAGCTTCCCTTATAGCTATTTTTGTGTTTTTAACCGGTAAAAATTTACCCGACATTTTCGAACCTAAAGAGTCGTCACCATCACAACCGCAAGTGATTAATAATAATGTAAATAATGTAACTGTATACACTCAACCGCAGGACACATCTTCAGACGTATTGCAGGAGAGCTCTCCTGCAATACCGCCTGAGATCACTCCAATGCCGACGCCTGTTCAGCCCACGCCAAAAGCGAGCAGTATCATCCATCAACCCGAAAATATTGAGGTTTATCCATCAGATACAGCGAAATTTACAGTAGGCGCTTCCAAAGCTGTGAAAAGCTATATGTGGCAGTATTTAAAGCCTGGAGCATCGTGGAAAAACGTAACAGTTTCTATTTTCCCCAGCGCGACGACAGACACTCTTACATTTATTGCACATGACAGCCACAACGGATTCCAATATCGCTGCATCGTCCATTTTGAAGACGGAACCACAGAGGTTTCAGAGCCTGCAAAGATAACGGTAAAAAACTATTGACAGCTTATTTTCAAATAGCATATGTGGAATAGCTGTCCATGTTATGGCAATCAAACAAACACAAAGCCGAGTGCTTAGCTTTTAGCATTTCCATTATCACAGCAATGATATATTAAATACATGAAACGGCTTATCCCAGAAGAAGGGAACGATTAATTAAGAATGAAAGATAAACAATCCAACAGAGCAAAAAAAGAAATCCTATCTTCTACAGTTTATTCTGTTATGCCAATATTTTGCCTTTCTTTTGCTTATGTAATAAAAAATAGTACTATTGACTGGGTATGGCTAATAGGAGACGGAGATCTTTGCATGACTTCCTTCTTAATAATGGCTCCTATTGTTTTCTTCGCGCACAAAAACAGCCTATGGATTAATAGCAAGCACTTTGTTTTTCTTTGTCTGTGCACTGGTTTTTCGCTTGTTTCAGGGTCTATAATTAAAACGAATGAGGAGAACTACTTTCCAATTGTCCTTGTGGTATCTATTGTTTTTTTCGTTGTTTCCTTCATTTACTTATTTCTTGTTCTGCGTGAATTAGAAAGGCAGGAAAAAACTTGAGTAAATATTCCATTACAGTTCAAGATTGGATCACGATCGCACTTGCGGGTATTTCTCTTCTTTTTGCACTTTTTTCAATTGCCAGCTCGTTAATGAAAGATGTAAAAAAAGATAAAAATGCCACTTTTTTTATTTCGAAGAGTCCTAATTTACCCTTTTGGCTTGCGCAGAGTAAAACTGAGCCGTATGTTCAATTACGTCCAGTTATTACTATAACTGCCACTATATTGGTTGTGTCTCTTTTGACAATGAAAATAACTTACGCCCAGACGGTTGCCCCGGATCTTAAGCCATATTATAGTCAAATTCCTCAGCAGATTGGAACTATTGAAACAATTGCTCCGGAAATCATCCCCCAAGCAACCTGTACACTTTCGAATAGTATCATTCAGCAGCCTGAGAATTTAGAGGTTTACCCATCGGATACAGCAAGTTTTACAGTAGCCGCTTCCAAAGCAGTAAAAAGCTATATGTGGCAATACTGTAAGGACGGAGTAACATGGGAAAATGTTTCTATCTCCGTATTTCCAAGTGCAGTAACCGACACTCTTGTATTTAAGGCTCATAGTGCCCACGACGGATTCCAATATCGCTGCATTGTCTATTTTGAAGACGGGACCACAGAGGTTTCAGAGCCTGCAAAGATAACGGTAAAAAGCTATTAAGTGGCGAGCTGAATTAGGTTGCAACGTTTCTAATAATTTAGCCCTTATATCTGGCATAATTGTATTGGAGGAGAAAAATGAACAGAGAACTATTTCGAATCCCTAAAGAGTTTATCTCACGGTATTCTATTCTTGGAGAAGATTTGCCCAAGTATAGAACTGAGTTTATGCGTGATCGTGACCGCGTCATGTATTGCACGGCATTCAAGCGACTTGCCGGAAAAACGCAAATATATACGATTGGCTCAGACGATCACCGGAAAAACCGCTTAACGCATTCTTTAGAAGTCGCTCAGATTGCTCGAACAATTTCAAGAGCACTTGGATTAAATGAGGAACTTACCGAAGCAATTGCGCTTGGGCATGATTTAGGCCACACGCCATTTGGTCATGCAGGAGAACGAATGCTCCACACGATAATGTGCCCCAAGTCAGATGTGGTTAAGGACTCCCCTTTTTTTGGAAAAGAGGCTGATACGCTAAAAAGAGAACTGGAAAGAGAAAGCGCATCTATTCCTGAAGTAATAAGCTATGAAACTATGTTTGGATTTAAACATAATATTCAAAGTGTTCGCGTAGCAGTGGTACTAGAAGACAGTTACCGTGGTGGAAAAGGAGAAAACATTGGGCTTAACTTAACAAATTATACATTGTGGGGGATGATGAATCACTCCAAGAGACTATACGAAGAGAAAGAAATATATCCAAATTTCCAGAATCAGTTTGCGGAACATATCAGTATTATTGGAACCAAAACAGAGGCGTGGTCTTTTGAGGGATATATAGTAGAATGGGCAGACGACATTGCTCAATGGCATCATGATTTAGAGGATGCTGTTAGAGGAAATGCGCTTCCTGTTGACTCGATATGCAAATTGATTGCAGAAGCATTTGGAAGCAAATTAGAGGAAGAAGATAAAAAAACGATTGAAGATATTCAGTCGTTACCTACAATGGATCGAAAAAGCATTGCAGCGCTTTCCCATATTGTGATAAACACCCTCGTGGACGATTTATGTACAACGTCATTATCGCGATTAGCGGGAATAGAAAATAAGATGCTGTTAAAATATCCAGGGAAAACTACGGAAGAATTATCTAAAATACTGTACTCTGATTTGACTTGCCTAGGAAGAGAAGAGCACATGAAAGATGTGATCTCTCTGTCTAGTGAAATCAACACGTCTGTGTTTAAAAATACTATAAGAAGTTCTGTACATCACTCAAAAGAAGTGGAAAGACTAACTATTAAAAGTCAAGCCCCAAGATGAGGAAAGTGTGAATTGGTAGACGGTGAAAAAAGGGCATGAAAACCAGAGCGTCGCCAAGGGCGCCCTGTGAGAAAAGAGCGAGAGAAGATCAAGTAGGCTGAAATGCCTTGCCTGAGGTCTGTAGTGCAAAGATGAGCCGTACAAGCTTCTTGGCAGCGTGAGAGATTGCGACGTTATAGTGTTTGCCCTCAGCTCGCTTTCTGGCGAGATAAGCAGCGAAGGACGGTTCCCAGTGACAGACGAATTTCGTCGCGTTAAAAAGGGCGTATCGCAGGTAACGTGAACCTCGCTTTTCCATGTGAGCATAAGTACCGGTAGCCTTTAGCTTCCCGGATTCGTAAGTAGACGGTGAAAGGCCGGCGTAGGCCAGGAGCTTATCCGACGAGTCGAAACGGGAGAAGTCACCGATCTCGGCCAGAATCATGGCTCCCATGCGGTAGCTGATGCCAGGAATAGTAAGGATCGGCGGAGCCATCTCGTCAATGATCGCTTTAATGGCGGCTTCAATCTCGTCGATCTCCTTGTTCAGTTCACGGATCAGCCGAATTGTGTGCTGAAGCTCCAAAGACTTGGCGGGCATAGCAGAGCCGACGGAGCGCCTGGCAGCCTCGCGGATCTCCACAGCCTTGTCCCGATCATAGCGGCCTCTGGACGCGTCTGTCAGGACGGCCTTGAAGTGCGTGAGGTGGGCGTCGGCAATTTGCCTGGCACTTGGAAACTCGGCGAGCATGGCATAGACAGACGCCATATGAAGCGACGGAACAAGCGTTTCCAATTCTGGGAACAGAATATTTACCAGACGGGAAACGGATTGCTTGAGTTGCGCACGCTCGTTAACCTTGCCGAATCTGTATCTTGTGAGTGACTTTAGTTCCTCATTGTGGTATGCTGTGTCTGTGTAGGACTTGAGGTCCACATCAGACATGAGCATAGATGCAATCGTCCGCGCGTCAATACGATCTGTCTTGGTTTGGCGAAGACTGAGGCTTTTTCGGTAGAGATTGGTGTGCAGTGGGTTGATGAGAAAGGTGTGCAGACCGTTCTCAAGGAGAAACCCGAGGATGTTGTAGCTGTAGTGTCCGGTAGCCTCAAGCCCTACTTTTATGTTGTCTGTAGGGCGGGCACAAGACCGGATCGTCTGAAAGAGCAACTCAAAACCGTCCCTGTTGTTGGCAATGGTGAACACATCAGCCAGCACTTCACCTTCCGAACTGAGGATAAAGCAGTCGTGCTTGTCCTTTGCCACATCAATTCCAACGCAAACCATGATGATACCTCCAGAGTAAAGATTTATGATGCTGCATCCACAGAACACTTTGCCTTGTAACCTTGTTCCACATAAACCGTCTGGCGGTATCTAACTGATTAACAATTCTGCAAAGGGCTGTGGTCGGAGCCTTTCTTGAACCGTCGTGCGGTAGGATGAACCACCAATCCACAGCATCCCTTGCAGTGTAGCACATGACCTTGGAGAGGGTCACTAAAAACTACTACTCTATAATACAAGGAT
>Ga0247611_10007979_pt1 | contig 13151 bp, 5 predicted proteins | sample 177DNAGHGhighgp2_FD_192422 | JGI IMG/M metagenome (GOLD analysis project Ga0247611, IMG submission 192422) | Sheep rumen microbial communities from Palmerston North, Manawatu-Wanganui, New Zealand - 1770 DNA GHGhigh gp2 | ecosystem: Host-associated > Mammals > Digestive system > Stomach > Rumen ... | reverse complement strand
GCCTATCCCATTAGTACAGGACCTTCCTTATTATAATTTTAATGCAGACTATTGGAAACATCCAGATGATACCTTTGACTATGATATTGAAGACCCAGTAGCTTGGAAACATTGGGGTACTGCACCATTGTACTCAGACTACACTGGCAAACGTGCAGTAACAGATGCAGGATTACCTAAATCATTTGATTATTATTTGGAAAATAATAAACTTGCTAAAAAAAATGGCTATTTCCCAAATATATCTAAAAAAGATGCTAGAGATGCTGAACGCTTTGAAAGATGGCAGCAGAAACAAGAGCGTGGCTTTACAGAAGTGGAAAAGGATGCAAAAGCACGCGCAAAAGACCGCGATGCAGAACGCTCTAACATCGAGGAACAAAAATCTAAAACTATTTATGGTAAAAATAAGACAAATAACCAGGCAGATGCTTCTAGCTTCCGTCTTGCATTAAAACATATGTTTAATGAGAAGCCAGAGCTCTTTGAAGAACGCGGATTTACTAAAGAAGACATAAACAAACTTGCTAAATATGCAGGTAAAGACTTTAATAAATTTGCAGCTAAGCCTGATGAAGAGTCTAAAGTTATCTATATTCTTGATTCTTATAAAGGGGATAAGAGTCTTGACGACGAAGCTCAGTTTAATAGAGACAAAGACTTTAATAGATGGAAGGATGATAATAATGTGCGGGACACTGGTAACGTTCTTAGTGGCAATATTATTGATGCAGTAAAGGAGCCTTGGTAATGAATAATAAGTACCTTTTTAGAGTATACCACTTTAATAATAAAGGTAATATGCACAGTCCATTCGTATCAGGTTCTGAAAAAGGCTTTGGTATTACTGAGAAAGCCAATGGCTTAAAAGATGACGTCGGCAATGAGTTTGGTAGTCTTTGGCATAGAGGTAAGAGATACCCAAAATCGAATAAGCATTTTGGGTTTTCAGCATTTGGTAAAGTAGATCCAAGGTACTCTATATTTACAGAAGAAATGCTCGATGATGATACTTATGATGCTGTTCAGAAAGAAATATCTTCTAAAGTACCAGAGTCAGCTCACGGGCAGCAGACTCTTAAAAAGTATTACGCTGATAATGAAAAAGATGACTTTGAGTTTTTATCAAATCAGCTTTATTCACCACGTGAGAGAACATCATACTTGCATAAGTTTAATACAGGTGAAGATTTCTCTGGCGCAAATTCCTTTAGTATTTCTCCTGAATATTTTAATTTTGATTCAGATTACGTTTGGGATGACTTCGTAGACGATATAGATATGTATGACACTTTCCGTAGGCTACATCCAGGTATGCCTGATGATGGTGACAGGGTTGTATTAGCTACTACACCTGAGAGCTCAATACTATCTATTGATGATGTAGTAAAAAATGGATATACACAGCAGCGTGATTTTCCATCAGAGCTTGTTACTAGTGAGGTTACACCTATTCGAGAGTTTAGTGAATACCCCAAAGCTGCAGATAATTATTTTGCTTTACGTGATAAAGGGGCTTCTGGACCAGAGGCATTTGGGCAGTCATTCAAGATAGCACCTACTGATATAGTAAGTGATGCAAATAAAAAGCATATTTACAAAGATTTATCTACATGGTATAATAAAAAGAATACCCAGAATAATATTATTAATGGTATTAGGGAGTTTGGGCAATGAGTAAAAAACCAAAGAAAGCAAAAGAGCCTTCACTTATTAGAAAGATAATCAGTATACACTATGAACAGTCTAAAAGGCGTAAAGCACTTCGTCTATTACAGAAGCAATCTTGGTCTTTTGATTTTTTAGCCCTTTTACTTGTTAAAGCTTCTCAGTTAGCAGGCCAGAATCTATCTCTTACTATTACAGACAGAAATGGAGTATCTTGTACACTTGATTACTCTAAGGCGAAGGGTGCTGATTCTATTAAACAATTAGATGATTCTATTTTTAACCATTTAGATGATGATGCAGCAGTTCTTGATTTTATTGCTAAAAACTCAAGGAGATAACAATGATAAACTGGTCACAGGATAAAGTAAATAAAGAGTTTAGGCCTACTCTATACCCTGGTGAAAGTACAAATGACTGGGAGATTCCTGAAGATATTAATAATGATTTTCATCGGCTTAACTCTATAATTGAGTCAAAGTATTCACGTGAGTATTTGAAGGTATGTGCATTCTTTAATAAAATGTTTCCTTCATTGCGTGGCTCTGATTGGTCTCAAACCTCATATAATGTACCACCATTTACTGCTATGGACCAAGAGCGCGCAGATACAGGCTATGGTACCAATTATAACTATCTTAAACAAATCGTGGACCAGATAACATCTAGATTAGGTACAATATCATTTACACCTAAATTAATGTCTGAAGAACAGACTTTTGAATATATTGTCTACAAGGATGAAGTTGAACGTATAATAAGAAAGTTTATAAATAATGATGACTTACAGCGTATAAGCATTGAGTCATTCCATAATGCTGCGATTCTTGGTTATTCGCACGTATTTATAGACCCATTTGTAAGAAAGATAGTTAAGGCTAACGACTACGAAATAGGCATGTTTGAGAGCCAATTTAATAGTCGTAGTGTTAAACAGATGCTTTATAGAAATTATGCATTCCCTGTCACAGAGGTTTTTCACTATATAAAAGACCTTGATGCCGATAAAAGTAAAGAACTTTTAGAGTCTTTATCAGGTAAAAATACTATAGAGTTTAGTTTATACTTTGACTGTATTGCACATAAAGTATACGCAACTATTGCTGGTAAAACACTGCCAGCAGCTGATTATCCTTTTGATAATGTGCTTATGACAACATTTACATGGGATACTAGCTTCTCAAGACAGCTAACCAGCTCTATGTTTGATTTGCTTTACCCTATTCAGCGTGAGATAAATAAAATTGCTGCTAAAAAACAAGTAATAATTAGGAATTATAAAGGAGCTGTGCCCATATTCAATTCTGATGTCGACATCGCTCTTAAGAGTATTACTAATGGTGCTGGTGAAGCTTTATACATTGATTCAGCTAGATCTACTACTGAGCTTATGACGGTTATTAACCCTACACCACTTGACCCTCAGCTTGATGCAGAGATACAGTCACATAAGACCACTATGTATGAGCTTGCTGGTATTCAGAATGCTTCATTTGATATGGAGAATATGCGTTCTGCTGCAGCTGTTGTTGCGCTTGATCAGACTAGAGATAGCGTATTCCAAGCACAAATGGCAGGTATGGCTCAATTTATTAAGCGTATGATTGGGTTATACGTAGACTATTTTGCAGAGTTCCCAGATACGGATACAGATAGAAAGTCTGTTGACTGGAAGACTATTTCAAAGCTACTTAAACAGTCATATATTAATATGCAGCCTGTTCATCTTAACGACCCACTTTCAGATGAGAACACTATAGATGATGATTCCTATGACTATGTAAAATTGGCTGCAGCTAGGCTACTTTTGGATATTATTAATGGGGAAGTTACTCTTGATGATGTACCATATTTTATTAGCCCATTAGACATCGTCTCAGATTTAGCAGCTTTATTAATAAAATTTGAAGCTTTAGGTGTTGATATACCTGTCACTATTCATAAGTTTCTTATGGAAGTGTACATTGAAGAAGTTAAATCAGGGTCAATTAAACTTTAGGAGATATTATGGAAGGCGGACAGAAAGTAAATATAGATTTGGAATCTGGTCTCGATGTACATTCATCAGATATGCTTGTACCTTTACAGCAGCCAAAGTTTCAGCATAACAGACAAAAGTTTCAAGGTAAGTACCTCCCGACATCTGTTCGCTTTGAACATGATGGTTGGGCTGTTGACCATGATGTCTACGAATTTATTTTTGATGACTTTGAATTACCTATTGGAACATCTGGTGACATGTATGTTACAAGATTTATTGTTAATAATAACCCGTTATACTTGCTAAGTATTATAAAAAAAGACACTGATAAAAGTACTATACTTGCTAAGATTTGGTATAACTTTGTATCACCATATACAGGTGTTGGTTTTATAATAACGCATGACTACGTTAATAATTGTAATAATGTAACTCTTAGTGTAGGTAATAAAGAAGTAAGTTTTATAGTACCTTTTAATGATCTGACACAGATAGGCCAGATTAGTGATGACCTTTGTGATGTTGATTTATTATCTATTTCTGGTGGTAAACTTAAGTATAGTGTAACAGATAAAGGTAATAAAGTAGTTTTTAACTTTAGCTTTAGTAAAATAAAAGACTTATACCTAAGTGATAATACTCTTTTTGCTAATTTTTTATCCTTAAAAGAGGGTACTTTTAACTTCGAGGGTAATTATCATAGTGTCATATACTCTGAAAATAATTCATTTTTAAGTATAACTACTAATGGAGTTACTACTGATGTTTCAAAGAGTAGTGATACATATAATTTTGAATACACCCCAAAAATAGCTTTAGAGTATAACAATGAGTCTATTATACCTAAGCTTTCTGACTTTAATTTAATTCAGGATACTACGATAATAAAATCAGATACTATACAAGAAAATAATAATACAGTAAGCTCAAAAGATTTATCTATTAATAAGTGGCAGATTTATAATGATAATGATTTTGATGTAATGACCCCTGATAGCAATAGACAATTTGCATATAGTGGGTACTTACCAGTATGGGTAGGACTTACTGTAGAAACATATGTTGATACCAAAAAAATTTCTTTTGTACGAGACATATTGTTTAATTTGGATAGTCCATACGGTGACGAATTTCATGAGAATGATTATCCTGCGATATGGGAAAATAGTGGAATATACATTCCACTAGCTATTCGTTTAAGAACAGATGGTAGCACTATATCCAAGCATGCAGTTTCTAGAGGTATGTCTGCTAATTTGTGGTTTCATAATAAACTAATTGCTAGTAAACAAGTAATTGATTACAGTGCACCAGAGATTATGCCTAAATTTAAGTTTAACTATTATAAAGATGCTGATAGAAATAAGAAAAATAATTCTTCTGAATACTTTGACCTATTTTATGGTAACCTTTACATTGAAAATTATATACCAGGTAGCGATGATTATGATGAGGAGTATACCTATGAAATACGTAAAGGTTGGATTAATACCGGTTTTGTGTATAGGGATGAGGACGATGATGAAGATACTGACTTTTATTTACCTAAGCATGGAGACGGGTATGTTTTAGGTCATGATAAAGTAACCTATTTGAAAAGTGTGTGGATAAATAAAACAACAACTGTAGATTATGCTCAACTAGAAAGTGAGTCATTAGATGGTCTTGTACTTAGTGAATTAAATGTACTTTCTTCAAATCCTTATAGTGCTTTGAACAATCAAACTATTGAGTTTGTACAAACATATAACCCGACTATTAAGTCTGGATATTTAGGTACATACGATAAAAATACAGGTAAAGTTATGTCTTGGGACACCTCTGGTAATGTACAGTATCTAAGTTTGGCTGATTTATGTGTTTGGGATACATTTATTAGGGGTAGTTCTAATGATTCAAGTCTAAATATTAATTTTTCTGTAAGTGAGCAGCCTCTTTTTAGTAACTTTAATACAAATATACTTGCTAATGATTTTAAGAGTAATATGTCTATTAGTGGAGTATCTTTTGATAGTTGTTTCTCTGGTATTGTACCTGATCCCGATATGCTCTGTGCTCAACAAGCAGTAGATAATGTAACTATTAATGCTTACAATGACAGCGTATACTCTGCAAGAGCAAGAGTAGTATTAAAGCGTTCTGTCAGAACTAGATGTATTAAAGGTTACTTTACAGCTGGCTTTGAATTAAAAGAAAATACCTTTATAAATAGTGGCCTAGACTCATTGTCTACTTATGATATTACAGACGCACCTGATAATAACTACATCGTGTACATAGACCGTGATATTGACACAGTAAATAATAAGAATATTCTTAGTTATAACATAGTTTCTCCAGTACTATTTGCTAAAGAAGTAGACAGTAGTAATAACTTAAAGTTATACTATTTTTTGAAGTCTAGTAGTTATTTTTATTATACTATGGACCAAAAACTGAATAAGTATAGCTACGATTATGATGTCTCAGATACGGATACCGATATTAAGTGTTATATCCCAGGTAATATATGGTATAATAGTTCAAATTATAAGTCATCTGCAGTTTGTATGAGAGCCATCCAATCAGCTAGTTATAACGAGAGCACCTTAAAGTTTACTATTTCTGCTAAAGCGCTTTCTACAGATATAATATCTGATTTTAGTGTATCACATCAGGGCATACTAACTTATTCAGATAATGATACATTTGCAAAATATAACGACTATATAAACTATAATAAAGAGGACTCATTATTTAAGGTGATACCTTCTGAGTATAGAAACATTTTAACTAATAAAACAGATGATGTAAAGCTGTTGTTTTTCCCAGAGGGCACTACAAATGTCGATACTGCTAATGTACTAACGATACGAAGAACTTATAAAGAAACAGAAGAAGCTATTACATATACAGATGTGCTTATACCTGAAAATGTAGATAGTTTGGATCTTGAAAGTTCTACAACTAATGAGCTTGTTTTCAAAAAGCCTATTATATATACTTTTAGTGATATTTTAAGTAATTTATTACCAACGTCAAATATAACAGAGTCGGTATACTTAAGTAGTATAACAGGTAATTTATATACTATATCTGATAATGAAAAAACTGCAAGTTTTAATCTAGATACTCTTAAACTTACTTATGCTGAGCAAGAGTTCTCATTTTATTATGACGTAGATACTGATAAGTATACTGTTGATGTTGAATCATACTTGAAGGCAATTTATGACTTGTTATTACAGGGTGTTGTTAAAAGTACTGCTAGTATAAAAGTAACAGATGTTACAAATGATAGCATAGTATTTAATTATAATGACACAGATTTTACTATAGATACATCTGATACTACAGGTATTAGGCGTAAAGATAAAAATTCAAGTCTCACTGCTAAGTGTATAGATGTCAATACTTCTGACTTATTAAAAAAAGAAGTATTAGTACAAAATACTGAAAGCGAATATCAGTTTCTTAAACAAAAGTGGAATACTACCAATGATATTGAGAATTATTGGTGGCTTGATTCGGAGCATATTTTATCTCTTACTAAAGATAGTCTTATACTGTCTACAAAAACTGATGAAGTAGACGATTGGTCTGGTGATAAATTTATAGACACCTACTTGTATAGTAGGCATGATTTGTTACAGAATGCTATTAAGTATGGTTGTACGTCAGCTAAAAATGGCTGTGCAGCTTTTTGGTATATAACTGATGTAACTGAAAATAAATGCACTATACACTTTAGAAGAATTACAGAAGACACTGATGAGCTTAAAATAAGTATAACCCTTGTAAAAAAGAACTTAGGAGAAGCATTCAGTAGCAGTAATAATTGTATTGAAACATACTCTGATGTAACAATGAAGTCTATTATATATGATAGTAAGTTTTCAGCTACTCTTATAAATAGCAGTGAACTTATTTTCGGCATACACTATGATAATAATTATAACCAATGGGCACTATACACAGGTGATTTTTCATCTAGTGTATCTATTATACAAGGATATGGTTTTGTAGGTGTTGATGGTTCTTTAACTGGTGGTGAAATACCATCTAAGTACTATACTCTTGATGGTACTATAGGACATATTAGTGAAGCTGTTCATCCTTTATCAGAATTGAGCTCTGATGAAGAAGACTGTGAATCAATAAACGATTTTTTAAGCTTAAATAATCAAGGTATTTATGGTAATGACTATAAACAGTACTATATAACTGATAGCATATCTAGCATAATATCTCATATAACATATTCTAATAAAAGCTTTGCTACAGTGGAGTTACCCCTTAATAATAATTTTATTTCATCTTATGGCAGCGCTTCATTCGCTACACGTTCACTTACCGACTATTTCCCATTTATATCTGATCCAGCAGATATTATAAAAAAATCTGATAGTTCAACTGCAAATAAAGTACGTAGCCTGTTTAAGGTATTCTTTAAGCTAGCCGGTTCTCCTATGATATATGGTATATCTCCTAAGTATAATACTGCTATATACTTACAACAAACAGCTGGGCAATACGCTTACGTACATTATAATTCATCTGATAGTTACGTTTCTAAAAAAGAAAGTAACTTTGAGGATAATAACAATAGCACATTCGACGAGTACACCGATGAGTACACTAGTACAGTACCAAATACAATATCTTCAGATGAGTTAAGCTTTAATAGTCACACACTTACACAAGAGGGCACAATAGACAGTGATCCTTTTGATACTTTATTGGGTGTCGTTGCACTTGCGTCTACTTCAGCTGTAGACTTTTTATCTGGTGAAATAAATAACTTTAGAGCCAATAGACATTTGTCTCCTGCTAGTAAAGTTGGGCAGTGTATTTCTCAAAGTGTAGCTAATAGTATTGACAGTGTACTTGTTACAGATATGAATGTACAAGGTGCTACACCCTCAGCTACTTCAAAAATATCTAGTCTTATTACACTTGATATGTTTTATTCAACTAGTGATAAGCAGCAGGTTCAAGCTGGCCCTGGTTTTGTAAATCATAATTTTGTTGCACAGTGTGTAGCTGCATCAAGCACAAATACACATTTTATTCTTAATCAGTTGGCCTTTACTCTTATATTTACACCTTTAACTATGTATCAACTTGAAATAGAGATGAAGGCCGCTCAGTTTGCTAAGGAATATGTATATAAAGGTGCAGAAGTAGTGGCTAACTTCTTTACTACTGTCTTCGGTAGTGGTTCTAATATTGGTGCAGCTATAGGCACTGCTGCAATGACCGTCATAAAGCTTACATACGATACACTATTAAAATCTTTGGAAACTTTTTATGACCTTGCGCCTAGTTTCTTATCAGCAATAGGTGGTGATAAACTAAGAGTATCTGTACCTAACACTATATTCAAACATAATTATGATATTGAACCTAAACATAAGTATGGCTCTCGTTCTGAATGTTTCATGTGGCCATGTTTTGATATACCTAGTAACACATATATTATTGATGAAAGTGTAGAGCCTGTGATAACAGATAAAGAATGGAAGCTTAAAGTCCCGCAATTTAATTCTTCAAATATAGTACCAGGTGCATCAAAAGCTAAAACCATATTAAAAAGTAATAGTGTACAGTTTATTACTGATGATACTAGTGACTCTGCTAAATATGACTGGAATGGTTATGTAAAGTATCTGATTTCAAAAATAAAGTCTAAACAGAGTAAAAAGTTATTACCAAATGATATGGCATTTGTTATAGGGGCAGAATCATTTTTGCCATTAACGCCTGCTCGTGCTCCAGATATAGGCGAATCTGACCCTGTGTTTACTACAGCGCCTTTCCAAGACTACATTATTGATAAAGATTGGCAGCTTGGCAGAACTGCTTCAGTAGGTATGACTACTTGGGTTTCTTGTAAAGATACTAAGATTATAGATGGTGAGCCTAGTAATATAGTTATTTCAGATGATTTTTGTGGCGTTGCTGCACCATATACTGCTATAGAGGTTAAAAAAGGCCTTCAAAAAAGGTACTGTAGACCTTGGGCTATTACACCAAAAGTACTCGCTCTTAATAATACAGGTTATAATGCTTTCTTTGAGAAAAAGGCTTATCATGCTTTTGATGGATATGGTTATAGACTTGTTAATTGGGTTGGCACCCCAGGTATGAATAAAAGTCATCAAACTTGGCAATATTCATTTATAGTAAATGACAGATTTAAGCGAAGTAACAAATTGCCTCAGAATGAGTTTTTAGGTAATTTTAAGTCTGACCCAACTATTGCTCTTACTACAACGGGTGAAGATAAAGTATTTAATCTTGTAACTCAACCTGGTGAAGGTAAAGGCTTAACAGCTGGTACTATAGGTGAAGATAAAGACGTTAGACGATATGCTTTGCCAGTGTTCTCAGAATTTGTAAGCACATTGCCATCTGCAGTTAAGACTATTACAACTATGACACTATCAGTTATCGATGGTATAACGTCACTCACTACAGATAATAGAGACTTACAGTCTGCTTATAAGTCTCCAACATCAGTAGACTTTACCATTGGTAAAAATAGGTATCGCTACACTCAAGAGTACATTTGTGCATTAAATGTTTCTCATGGTATAACTACTACAGAAGAACTAGTACCTTGTCTTGGGCTTACATTTATTGGTGCTACTCCTTATGAAGCATACCTATACTCTTTTGAAACAAGACAATACTATGTATTTACTGGTGGCACTTCACTCAGAATGGTAGATATGATAGAACGCTTCAGAGATGTAAAGTATGGTAGATACGACTTTGTTAATCAAGAAGTTGTAATGCCTTGTGTTGCTACATTCTTACGCCTTGATAGTAGTGTACTTGATGATGATGATGAAACAGATAATGTTATTGTACCACGTCTTAAGGATAATAATTTTATTGGTGAAGTAACTCCACCACTTGATACTATATATCATTCTAACAATACTGTTTGGTTTAGAACACTATCTCTTCCTGCAGGTATTACGTATCAAGGACCAAATCGTTGTATCATAAATCGATTTATTATTCAAGACTATATGATAGACCAAATAAAATCTAATTATGGTAAATGGGAGCGTGTTCCACGAGAAGTGTATCATCCATTCCGTACATATACAGATAAGTTTATTAATGTAGAAACTACTGTTGATACAGAAGTAGAAGGCTGGACACATAACCCATTCTTGCTTGTAACTGCCCCACTAGGTATTAGTGAAAGCGTAGACTGTATGTTCGAATGGGAAATCACTTTTGCTTGGCCTATAGAAATGGATAAACTCTATGACGTAGACAGCTATGCTACAATTAATATTCAAGCTGAAACAATGACACCTGGTGGTAAAGTTGTTGCAGCAAGACCCGTTCATGTATACTTGACTAAAGAGCTTTTTACACGATCTGGTAATTATGGCTACTATAGCTTTAGGTATCAAAGTAAAAATGGCACAGGTAACAGAGAACGACTGCACATTTGGTCGGATCAATATATTGCTATTAGTAATTTACAGTGTGAGTATAAACCTATTACACAGAAACGTACTGAAGCACTAACACAGCAAGTTGATATACAAAAGCTCACAGAGATTTAGTTATATTTACAAAATACTAGACTCTGTATATAATAAATAATATTTGGAGGAATTATGGCACAAAAAGCATTTCAATCACAAGATTCTGGTAAATGGTATACAGTAGACCCAGAAACAGGTGCTTCTAAAATTATTTCTGAAGAAGAAGCAAAAGCTATCAATGGTCAAACTAGTATTAGTAATAATACGGATACCTCTAATAAGCCTCTTACTATTAAACAAAAGAAAGAGATAGCACGTACTAAGATACTCCCAGGTGCAGGCCGTGACACTATACAAAACTGGCTTTATTCCCTTGAAGGTGTATCTGCAGATGTCAAGAAAAAGCTGCTTGAACAAGCACTTGTTAATCTTGCGGAAGCCGGTATAACTAACTACGATAACTTAACTGCTGAGCAAATAAAAACACTTAACAGAGAACTTGGTGCTGTTGGAACGGCATATCTTACGCATCATACTATACCTGATGGTTCATTAACTGCCGTTACGAAGGGTATAAAACAGCCTACTGATACACAACCTACTAACGTGCAGCCTACTGATACACAGCCTACTAACGTGCAGCCTACTAATACACAGCCTACTAACGTGCAGCCTACTAATACACAAACTAAAGTACAACCTAAGGTGCAGTCTACTGATTGGGGACTCTCAGATAATGCGAAAAAATGGCGCAGTACAAAAGAAGGTAGACGTATATCCGGGCAGCTTTGGCATCAGCTTAGACAAACAGGCAAGTATAAAAGTAATCAAGAGATTACAGCTGCTTGGGCAAAATTACTAAATGAAACTGTATTACCGGAAAATGCGAATAAACAAAAACTTCGTGACTTGCAAGCTAGTTACGGAATATCAGATATTTCTGGTAGTTTCCGTAGAGATAAGGGTCTTGCTAATGACCTTAATGCACATCATACAAGTTGGGGTAATGAGTATCTTAAAGAACAAGGACTGTAAAAATGGCCGAAGACATAAACTTTAGAGATAACTATGACCCAAGTATAAAGCCTCATAAACAGTTTGAAAAGCGTTGGAGTGAGTTTACTCGTAAACGTGGTATATATGCAAAAGACAAAAAGAAAGAAGCCTGGGATAAGATTAAATATGACTATGATAAAAGTATACAAGATGCTGAAAGTTATAAAACAGCACAGTATAACAGAATAAAGTCTATGGCTGGCATGGGTGCAACAGACAATGATCCTGACTTATCATTTAAGATTAACCAGGCATATAAAGATGCTGATGATGCATATAATGCAATGAAAGAAAACGCAAAAGCCAACTACACATCCAGTAAATCTGCTTTCAAAAAATTTACAGAGGACCATTGGTATGAAGGTTTTGATGAAGATGCTTGGGATAAACAACAAGAAGCTAAAAAGAAACAAGAAGAAGCTACTGAGAATACCCAGCAAAAAGCAGCTGATAAGTCTTCTGCAACAAAAGCATCTGATAAACCTTCAGCAACAAAAGCAGATTCAAAAATAGGGGCATCTTCACAAGGGGGTACTAATAGTAATTCGGCTATGAAAAATAATATTAATCTTGCAGGGCTAAGCAGTTACTTTGCATCTAGGTTTATAGATGCTAAAGACCCTCAAACAGCACACTTAGAGCGACAGGCAGAGATGCATGATCAGCAAGCTGCTGATGAACAAAAAAATGCCTTGAAGAACGCTCAAATTGCTAACCGTAATTATAGGGTAGAATCTGAAAAAGATGCTGCAGCACAAGCAGCACAAAAAAAGTCTCAGAAAGTAAATAGTATGGGTAACGTTTCTGCAGGTGCAGCCGCCCTTGAGGGCACATTTGAAGATGCTGACTACAACACATATATGCAACATTCAGATACCCAGAGACAGCAAGGCGTTGAAAACCAACGGGCTATGTGGTCTGATAAGCAAGAAGCAGAGCGCAGACGTGCTGCT
>Ga0247611_10007978_pt1 | contig 13151 bp, 10 predicted proteins | sample 177DNAGHGhighgp2_FD_192422 | JGI IMG/M metagenome (GOLD analysis project Ga0247611, IMG submission 192422) | Sheep rumen microbial communities from Palmerston North, Manawatu-Wanganui, New Zealand - 1770 DNA GHGhigh gp2 | ecosystem: Host-associated > Mammals > Digestive system > Stomach > Rumen... | reverse complement strand
TTGAGGATGTCAGCCAGATCAGGCAGGTCATCGGGGATTATTTCGGGAGGCGCGACAAGATCGCGCTCGATTTTGCCGAGGACGGAAATCTGGGCCTTAGTAAGATCCTCAACGAAGAGTACGATCTCTTCCTTCTCGACATAATGATGCCGGGCCTTGACGGCTTTGAGCTCTGCAGGATCATAAGGAAGAGGTCGGATAAGCCGGTCGTTTTCCTCACAGGAAAAGTCAGGGAGGAAGACGTCCTTTACGGCTACGAACTTGGTGCTGACGATTATATCGTGAAGCCTTTTTCGATAGCGGTCCTGTATAAAAAGCTCTTGGCGATCCTTGAGCGCGCAGGCACGGAACATGTGGAACGCAAGATCTTGAGAAGCGGGCAGATAGAGCTCGATCCCCTGAAATTCGAAGTGCGCGTGGCAGGGGACGTGGTCGATCTTCCACCTAAGGAATATACGATCTTGAAGTACATGATGGAGCACCCTGGTGTCGCAGTCACGAGAAAGCTCTTGCTCGCGGTTGCCTGGGGCGGGGATGATTACATCTCCGAACGCGTCATCGATAACCGCGTTAAGAACCTTCGCAAAAGACTTCGAAAAGAAGGAGCCCGCATCAAGACACTTATAGGCGTCGGATACAGGTTCGATTAAGGAGCGTCCTTAAAAAGCTTTCCGCTGAAGAGGCGGGCACAAAGGACGGCCGCAAATACGGGGAGGAGTTACATAATGAAAAGAAAGAAGTATTTCCATTTTGCAGCCGGAAGAGTGATCGCAAGCCTGCTCATAGGGGCTGTGCTCTATACTGCTGTTACGATGCATTTATCGAGCGTGTATCAGTCGTCTCTTGTAACAGGTTTTAATGACAGGGTGGAGCTGTATAAAAAGATAATCACCAACTATGATGAAGGCAGATACGGCAGCGTTTTTATGAGCATCATTACCAATTTCTATTCTGCCGACTATATAAAGTTTGCCAGGATCGGTGAAGACGGAAGCATAGATACTTTTTTTGAGACAGATTACAACGTTATCCCTGTTGAAGAAAGAATGCATCACTGGTACTACGTTACTGACGATCCGGAGATGCTTGCCGAGGGAAAGAGAGTTGAAACGATCAAACCGGCAAACGAAGACTGGGTGATCGAATATATAAAGTGCGATGAAATCCGGAAGATCTCAGATGAAAGCAGCTGGGACAGGCGATTGACCAATGGTTGGGACATTTGCACCATGACCGATAGTTACTATGCAGACAAGCTGGTGTGTGTTTCATCAGAGCTCTGCGGTGCTTTAAGGTATGCTCAGCCGGACGTCAAATCGTATTACTTTGATGAGGCCGGACTGCATATAGGAAAGGTCAGAGAATCCGGCGCGGACTATTTATTCGGGAAAGCTTTTCCCGCTAAATGGGATTTTACGGATCCTTCCAAGGCAGATCTTTATAAGATCTGCGATGAAGAGGGAATTGTGCCAAGCCTTACTATCTTCCCGACTCTAAAGAAGCCCGAAGCATTTTTGAATGCTAATGCCGGCATCTTATCGGCTGCTGATCTGGACAGCCTTATCCGTGAAGCTGACGCCGCCAGTGAAAAAGAAGACAGTGAATATACTGTTTACAGTTACGACAACTATAAAGGTAACGAACACCAGTACGTGATATTTAAGAAAGGAATTCCGAATACCAGAGGTGTTGTTGCAGTATTCAGCGTCGGCGGCCAAAAATACCTGGCCGAATTCGTTATATCATGTGCAACGTTCGAGGAATTTTACAGCCCGTTCCTGATCACTTTCGGCATCATTCTTCTGGTGCTCTGCCTTGCAATAGCGCTTATCTTGGCGGTCAGGCCGTACAGCCAGTACAAGAAGGCATACGAGAACAACATCTTCAAGAATAACCTCATCGATTCCCTCGCGCACAACATGAAGACTCCGCTGCAGATCCTGGGCGGCTATGCAGAGAATCTTAAGGATGTTAAGAGCGATGCCGAAAAGGATCATTACGCAGACCAGATCCTCGCCAAGACATCCGAGATGAATAAGGATATCGAAGCCATTCTTAAGACCGCCGAAAAGACCGACCGCAAGTTCGTCAAGGCATCCGTCCGCACTGCCCTTGCGGAAGCTGCGGAAAAGGCCGGTGCGGAGGTCGTCATCAAAGGTGACACTGACACTAAGATGGACCGTGAATATTTCAAGACAGCGCTGTTCTGTCTTATCGACAATGCATCGAAATATAAGACCGCTGATTCAAAGATCGAAGCCGACATCACCGGAAAGGGCATTAAGATCACGAATAAGACGGACGCAGCGAAATATACGCCCGGCACCGGCCTTGCGATCGCCGGAAGGATCTTAGAGCAGCACAGGCTCTATCTTAAGACGCAGCTCAAGGACGGTGTTTTCGAGGCCTTGATAACCAAAAAGCCCGCCGGGAAATGATATTTAATACTCCCCCGCAGCATGATGACCTGTCCGTGTGATACAATATCGGACAGTCAATCAAAGCGGGGGAATTATTATGAAAAAAACTGGCCTTCTTGTCGTCTCCATCATTGCCTTTGTTCTGTTCGGAGCATGTGCCTTCTTTTTGAGGGATCTTTTGTTCGGAGGCGTTAAGGGAACTTATGAAGAAGTGGCGGATAACTATGAAGCTTATTCGGAACAGTGGATCTCATATGAGGTCGTTGCCTGTCTCGGTAATTATGCCGAAGAGACCGAATCCTACTCATTCATCCCGACCGGCCACGAGTATTATTACATCATCATGATGGAGGACGGCTCCGTCATGCCGATGACCGTCTCCAAGAAGGCTGACAGGGAGTATCTGGATGCCCTGACAGATGCGACATACGATTATTTCGACGGCGTCACGAAGACCATCTCGGTTCCTCCGAGAGAATTCATCGGAACAGTAAAGGCCCAGAAGTCCGATGCCGAGAAATACTATAAGGAAGGTCTCGATTACCTCAAGATCAGCGAGAAGGAAGGCTGGGTGATAAGACATGTCCTTCTCGACTGCACGAGCTCAAGAGCAAGCACGATCCTTCTTGTCGGCGGCGTCATGCTGATCCCCGTCTTCGGCTTCGTCACGTATTTCGTCAATGCAGCCAAAGAGAAGAAAAAGAAGCTCAACCCTGAAGAGGAATATCTGCCGAGATAATCAGGTGTTTTCAATAGAAAAGGGCGTCTCCTGTCGGTGAGACGCCCTATATAATTTGAGTCAGATCAGCCCTGCGTGCCCGCAGCAACTTCATTTATCCTGAATTCGAAAAATGTGTTGACGATGGGGACGATGAGCCTTGCGTTGGGTTCGTTGAGGGATACCCTGAAGACGGGCTTTTTCTCGTCTCTTATGTAGATCTCGGCATAACTTGCCGCATAGGAGCTGTTGTTGACGGCACGGTCGAAGTTGCTCCTGTCGATGACATATGTCTTTTTCTTATTCTTGACATAAGTGATCTTGTCCTTGGTGATCTCAAGACCGCAGATGTTGGCCGTTGCGCCGTTTGCGATCCTGTCGATCAGGCGCTCGCCGACCTTCCTTACCACGATTCCGTAGAACGGCGGAGATACGGTCTCAAATTCCTTCTTTACGCGCTTATAGATGCCGATACCGTAGACGGAAAGGCCGTAGCGCTTGAACTTATGCTTGTTCCCGTCGTAGGTCGTGAAGTCAAAATTATAGGTAAATGAGTTGCCGAAGACGATGTAGTACATAAAGGAATGGTCCATGGCGCCCGACTGGATGACCGCTATGTCGTCGTACTTGATGACATCTCCGTTGATGTCGACGAATGTGTCGTAGAAAGTTACGGTCTTTCTGTCCTTGTCATAAGTAACGGTGACCATATTGTCGCCTGTCTGAACCTGATTTTCCATAGCAAATACCCTCCCTGCAAAAAGTAAGCACGTTCAAGAGTCTACCTTTTTTGGATGTGACTGGCAACAATGTCCGACGATTACACTCCGGTAATAAACTGTTCACGCGCCAGTGGTTGATTTTAAAGGGGCTTGCGAATATCCTTTTGTATGTAACATCGAAAACCATATGGAGGAATAAGCAATGGGAAGTCTGAAGGATGATTGGAAAGAGACCGGCAAGGACTTGGGCGGCGCTTTCAAGCAACTCGGCAAGTCTATCGTCAAGTCCGGTGCAGTCGTTGTAAACAAGGCAAATGACTGGGCTGAGAGAGACGATGCCAAAGAGGCAGCCAGGGAAGAGAAGGCTGCAAATACGGTGATCTGCCCGGATTGCGGCGCCGAGATCACAGATCCTGAGGCGGTCTTCTGCCTTAAATGCGGCGCAAAGCTCGCAAAATAAGTCTTTATTAAAGATCAGGCAAAACGGCAGGCTGCAATTTCGCGGCCTGCTTTTATATTGTCAAAAGTTAGCCGCAATTAACCCGTTTTCGGGCATAGCGAAAATCATTTGGCAAAAAAGGCCCCTTTAATATGGAAATCTTCTGTTAATATGGGACACTTTCCTCCATTTTGCGGTTGAGTTTTGACAAAAAGATTGTAATATAAGAACGTCAAGACAAAATTCGTTAGGAGGATATATATATGTCTTTAGTAACAACGACTGAGATGTTCAAGAAGGCTTATGACGGCGGTTATGCTGTTGGTGCTTTCAACGTAAACAACATGGAAATCGTTCAGGGAATCACAGAAGCAGCAGGCGAGCTCAAGAGCCCTGTTATCCTTCAGGTTTCCAAGGGCGCAAGAGCTTACGCTAACCACACATACCTTGTAAAGCTCGTTGAGGCAGCTGTCATCGAGAATCCTGAGATCCCGATCGCTCTTCACCTTGACCACGGTGATACATTCGAGCTTTGTAAGTCATGCATCGACGGCGGCTTCACATCCGTAATGATCGACGCTTCTTCCAAGTCTTTCGAGGACAACATCGCTCTCACAAAGCAGGTTGTTGAGTATGCTCACGACCACGGCGTAGTTGTTGAGGCTGAGCTCGGAACACTCGCCGGTATCGAGGATGAGGTTGTCGTAGAGTCAGGCCACGAGAGCTACACAAGACCTGAAGAGGTTGAGGAATTCGTTTCCAGAACAGGATGCGACTCACTCGCTATCGCTATCGGTACTTCTCACGGTGCTTACAAGTTCACAGCAGCTCAGTGCACAAGAAATGCAGATGGCATCCTTGTACCTCCTCCGCTCCGCTTCGACGTTCTCGAAGAGTGCATCAAGAGACTCCCCGGCTTCCCTATCGTTCTCCACGGTTCTTCTTCCGTACCTCAGGAGTTCGTTAAGATGGTTAACCAGTACGGCGGAAATATGCCTGATGCAGTTGGTATCCCTGAAGAGCAGCTCCGTAAGGCAGCTACACTCGCTGTATGCAAGATCAACATCGACTCCGATATCCGTCTTGCTATGACAGCTAACATCCGTAAGTACTTCGTTGAGCACCCTGATCACTTCGATCCCCGTCAGTACCTTAAGCCCGCTCGTCAGGCTGTTAAGGACATGGTTGCTCACAAGATTAAGTACGTTCTCGGTTCAGACGGTAAGGCTTGATCTTAAGACCTTTAACTTAAAACCAATGAAGGCAGTGTCCGTAAGGGCACTGCTTTTTTGTAAACTGCGGCGTGAGGTTTTCGCGCCCCCGGAAGACAAATTGCCACAATTTCTTCAGTAAATTTGTATTTGAGATATAATATTCTGTGTTCGGAGGACGAGGGAAAGATGAGAAAAAGACTGATATCGATTATCCTGGTGCTGGCTAATGTCATTTCATTGGCTTCATGCAGCTTGTTTGATACACCGGCCGGCAGCAAAGAGACCAGGGAAACAAAGATCTCAGGTGCAAAAGAGGAAGTCTTTGACACCATTGAGAGGATCGGAGTTGCCTTAGCCGACTGTAATCTGGAGAAATTTACGGACAACTGCGTCGCGCCGTCGCGCGAGATGGAACGCAAGATGCCGGTCGTTTCAGATGACGATGATACGGATTTTAAAAAGCCGAGGATCACCAATGAATGGCGTCTCATGAACCTGATCGCCACAACGATCACATATAAGATCGACGAGTACAGCTTTAAGGGCGGAATCTGGGGAAGCAAGTGCTCTGTTGACGTTACGTTCTCTTATAAGGACTACAGAAAAGTAAAGATGCAGAAGAAGGAGTTCATGGGTCCTGCAGAGTTCAATACTCTGCTCAGAGATATCGATGACACTGTAGATAAGAAATACACGCTCGAGTTCGTAAAGGCCGAATCCGGCAAGCACTATGTCCTTGCCAATCCGGATGTCCTTGTCTCAGTTTACGACTACAACGTCAGTGACGTTAAGTACTTCAAGCTCTTCGACATGGTAAAGAAGTGCTATATGACAGGCGAAGGATGGGATCCGAAGACTGAGACATATAAGGATACGAACACATTCACCATCGTCTTTGAGCTCGATGACCGCGCACCTGAGTATGTCTGGACTTATATCTATGCGGTGGCTCTTGAGACACAGCCGGAGTGGACATACATCCATATTTCCAAGACCGTTATCGATGAGAATCCTACTGAGATCAAGATCACATACACGCAGGAAGAGAATTTCAAGGACGGATTCTACTGCTTCTTCATCTATGACCAGTCGATAAAGCAGCTGGTCGGAATGGAATTTGACGTAAAGAACACTCCTCCGGATGCCGCAACGGGCACTACGGAGAGCACTGCCGAGACGACGTAATCCTTTAATCCTTTGTTTCAGCTGTCTCTAGAGAGCGTGAAGGCTCTTCAGAGGCCCATCTTTTCTCGATCTTCCTGAAGATAACGCGGGCTATTATCATGCCGCATAATCCGGCGAGGACCCATGCAAACGGGTCTGATGCGACTGCGACATAGTAGTTATGTATCTGTATGGAATAAAAGGATGTGAGGATCCTTGCGCCAAGCTCCACGAAGCCCAATATCATTGCGAGCTGCGCATAGCCTACCGACTGGATCGTGTGCCTGTAGATGAAGATCATCGCGAGGAAGAAATAGCATACCGCACACTCAATGATGTAGGGCATTGCCCACGGAATATATAGTGAGATGTCGACCTCCGAATCGAAGAAGATCCAGAGGATCTTTGGCACGGACAGGATAGATATCAATGCAGCTGCGGCAGAATAGAAGATATAGAGCTTTAAGGCGCTGTTTACGCCCTGTCTGATCCTCTTCATGTTCTTCGCGCCGTAGTTCTGGCCGGCGTAAGCTGCCATCGTCTGACCTACTGAGAACATGCCCATCGTGATGATGCCCTGGAACTTGCTTGCTGCGGTGATGGCGCCGACGGCGATGTAGTCGAAAGTATTGAATGCGCTCTGCATTATGACCGTGCCGGATGCGGTGATGCCGTACTGTATGGACATCGGAATGCCGTACCTGAGCTGCTCCTTGATGATAGCGGGATTCCATTTCCAGTCCTCTTTGGAAGGCCTTAATGCAGGCATTGCAGCATAGATGAATATGATGCACGGAATGACCGCAAGGCCCTGTGCTATTACTGTCGCAAGCGCCGCGCCGAATGTGCCCATCTTAAATCCGACTATGAACCAGAGGTCCAGGCCGACGTTGGTCGCAGCCGAGCAGATAAGGAAGATCAGGGGCATAAGGCTGTTTCCGACCGCCCTCATAAGTGATGCGCAGTAGTTATAGAGGATCACGCAGACGATGCCTGCGCAGATCGTCGAAATGTATGTCAGTGCATAATCGAAGATCTCTTCGGGCGTGTTCATGAGAACGAGAAGAGGACGCATGAATAAAAGGCCGGCAGCCGTTATGATTGCTGCGATTATCAGTGACAGGTAAAGACCGTTCGTGACGGAAGCCTTTACGCCTTTGGTATCGCCCGCGCCGTATCTCTGGCTCGTAACGATCGTAAAGCCCGATACCATTCCGTTCGATGTTCCAAACATGAGGAACATGATGGTTCCGGTGGATCCGACGGCAGCAAGAGCCAGAGCGTCGACATTTCTGCCGACGATTATTGTGTCCACGATGTTATAGAGTTGCTGGGCGATATTTCCCAGCAGGAGCATCAGTGTGAACTTGAATATGATCGACATCGGATTGCCCTTTGTCATGTCCAGATCAGTTCTTGCCATATGGATCCTTTTGATTTTGAAGTTTACACATTATAGGTCTTCAGTTATTCCGTTTCATATCAAATAGATTGCTTATTTATAACTTAATCAACGGCAAAACCCCTTAATTCACGGCTTGTTTACACACGTTGCCAGCAAGAGCAAGAAATGAATAATAAATGCGGGTAAAATACAATCATACGGCTTTGAAATGCTGTATATTCAACTCACATCGATATTTTACGGGAATAATCAGGAGGATCTGTCTATGAATGAGATAACCCTTAACTGGAATGAATATACAGAGTCAGCGATCAAGACGGCTGCAGAAGGCATCGTCATGATCGAGAACAAAGATAATGTTCTTCCGTTAAAGACCGGCGCCCGTGTCGCTCTCTTCGGAAGAATGCAGATCCATTACTACAAGTCCGGAACAGGTTCCGGCGGCATGGTAAACGTTCACCATGTAACGGACATCAGAGAAGGTCTCAATGACTGCGAAAGCGTCACTCTTGATGCTGAGCTCATGGACATATACGACAAATGGGATGAACAAAATCCCATCGACGCAGGACTCGGCTGGGGCAAGGAGGCATGGTCCCAGGCCGAGATGCCTGTGTCCGCAGATCTCGCAGAAAAGCTCGCTTCCCGCAATGACTATGCGGTCATCATCATCGCAAGGACTGCAGGCGAAGACAGGGATAATTCCGCCGAGAAGGGTGCATACTTCTTAAGCGACAGCGAAGAAGAAATGCTCGCGAATGTAACCAAGGCATTCGATAAAACTATTGTCCTTCTTAATGTCGGCAACATCATCGATATGTCATTCGTCGAAAAGTACGGCATCAAGAGCGTTCTCTATGTATGGCAGGCCGGCATGATCGGCGGCATCAGCGCCGCAAGAGTCCTTACAGGCAAGGAAAATCCTTCCGGTGCGCTTCCCGATACGATCGCGAAAAAGCTCGAAGATTATCCTTCAGATGCTAATTTCCTTAAGGACATCAAGGAAGACATCTATCAGGAAGACATCTTCGTCGGCTACAGATACTTCTCCACATTCGACACCAAGGACGTTCTCTATCCCTTCGGATTCGGCCTGTCCTATACATCTTTCGAGCTTTCCGGCATATCTTTCGACTATGACAGCGAAAAAGTAACGGTAAGCGTAACTGTTAAGAACACAGGCAGCGTGTCAGGCAAGAAGGCGGTCATGCTCTACAGCAAAGCTCCTGACGGCAAGCTTTCCAAGCCTTCCAGAGTACTGGCGGGATTTACAAAGACCGGCAACATTCCTTCGGGCTGCGAAGAGCGCATCACCATTACAGCTCCTTTCAGAAGATTCGCTTCCTTTGACGACGACGGAAGAACGGGCTTCGGAACAACAGGATTCGTTCTCGAGAAGGGCACTTATGAATTCTTCCTCGGAAGCGATTTCATCAGCGCTGAACCTGCCGGATCTTTCGAGCTTGCTGAAGGAAAGCTTCTTGAAGCTCTCGAGAATGCCCTCCTTCCGCTCAAGCCCTATAAGCGTCTTACAGCGATCCCCAACGGCGACGGCACATATTCAAAGGGCGAGGAGGACACACCTCTTAAGACTGTTGATTTCCTTGCGACAAGAATGGACAGGGTCGCTCCTGAGATCCCTCAGACCGGCGATAAGGGCATCAGGCTCACTGACGTTAAGCACGGAAAGAATACGATGGATGAATTCATCGCACAGCTTACCGATGAGGATCTCTGCCTCATAATCAGAGGCGAGGGCATGGGAAGCCCCAAGGTTACCATCGGCACGGCCGCTGCGTTCGGAGGCGTAACCAGGGAGCTCAAGGCTCTGGGCATTCCTACGCTCTGCTGCACTGACGGTCCTTCGGGAATGAGACTTGATTCAGGCAAGAAGGCTTTCTCTCTTCCTAACGGAACATGCCTTGCATCTACATTCAATGTCGTGCTTGTCGAAGAGCTTTATTCATATCTCGGCATCGAGATGCTCTCCAATAAGATCGACGCTCTCTTAGGCCCCGGCATCAACATCCACAGGCATCCGCTTAACGGACGCAACTTCGAATATTTCTCCGAAGATCCGCTCCTTACGGGCCTCATGGCCGCAGCTCAGGTCAAGGCATTGGAGAAGTCCGGCGTAACACCTGTTATCAAGCACTTATGCGCAAATAACCGTGAGACCAACAGACGTGAGATGAGCTCCCGCGTCTCATCACGCGCGCTCCGTGAGATCTACCTGCCCGCCTTCGAGATCGCGATCAGGGAAGGCGGCGCAAGATGCGTCATGACGAGCTACAACAGGATCAATGACACATACAGCGCCAACCACTACGACCAGAACACCATGATCCTCCGCGAGCAGTGGGGCTTTACGGGTCTTGTAATGACCGACTGGTGGGCTTATATCAACAAGGAAGTCACGCTTGCCGAGAAGTACAATCTCGAAGATCATTCAGTCATGGCAAGATCCCAGAACGACGTTTATATGGTCTGCACCTGCGTCGAAAAGGAGAACCTCTTAGAAGCTGACACCTACAAGGAACTTACCGAAGGTGACGGCTCACAGATCACACGTGCAGAGCTCCAGAGAAATGCAAGGAACATCCTGAACTTTGCCATGAACACTCCCGCCATGGACAGGGTCGAAGGCAATGAGGTCAAGATCTGCCATATAGACAGCCCGTTCTCCGACGATGACGTTGAAGTCGATACCGATGTTTACTATGAGATGACGGATGAGATCACGATAGAGTGCAAGACAAAGACTTCAAGAGGAAAGGATTTTGTCTTCGGCATCACATGCGAGAAGCAGGGCTACTATTCGCTTGAATTCACGGGCTATTCCAACTTAGGCGAGCTCGCGCAGATCCCCATGACCTGCTATATCACGAGCATTCCTTTTGCCGTCGTCACATGGAACGGTACGAACGGTGAACTCGTCACAAAGGAAGCCGAGTGCATGATGTATGCAAAGAACTGCGTCTTCCGCGTGCATTTCGCATCAGGCGGCGTAACGATCAAGTCGCTTAAGATCAAATACTTAAGACCGCTGGATTAAGGCAAAAATACAGCAGATGTTTTATAAACAAAGTATTTTGTATTAAAATAGGGTCGGCTCTTTTTGAGCCGGCCTATTAAATAGTAAGGGGATATATGAGAAGAGATTACTTCACATGTGTATTCTTGGGACTTATAGCGGGTGCTCTGGCATTCGTCTTCTTCTCGCCGCTCTATTTTACCTTTGACGGCATAGTCCCCAGAGACTTCCCGATATTAGAGCGCTTCATGAGCCTGCTCTATGCGCTTTTCTTTGTATTCTTCCTTCCTTTTTTCGCTGCTTTCAAGAAAAAGGAATGGATCAACTGGGGACTTGCGGCATACGGGTTCCTGATCTATCTGCCTTTGTGGTTCTATCCTGCAGAGAAGCTCGCGATGGAGGATGCCGGCATCGCCACGAAGCTCGGCGCACTCGTATTAAGAACGATCTATAACGTAATGCAGGCGCCTTTTGCGGCTTTGTCCAAGCTCATTGGCGACGCTGCCGCCTCGAAGGTCGTTTACTGGCTTTTGCCGATCGCGATATTCTGGCCCATCCTTTTAAGGGTCATAAGATTCTACAGACTCGCATATCTTTCCGAGCAGCTTAATCCCATGACGCCTGACCAGGCATCTCCCAAGGCTGCCAGAAAGCCCGTAATATCCGGCAAGCCCGAAGTACTGGGCACGGTCATCTCAGCGCCCGTTACGGCTCAGACACCTGCCGACATCACAAGAAAGCACCTGCCTTCCTTTAACGGTGAAGACATATCTTCCATCAAGGCTCCCGCTGCAGAAGAGAAGCCCGCATTGAAGGACGGCATTAAGACGAAGCCGCGTGCCGGAGTAAGAGCTCCCGTAAGGCCTGTTCATATCGGCGCGCCCGAGAAGAAGCCGGTAGAAGCGTTAGGCGCCGGAGCACCTGTGGAAGATAAGAAGAGTGAAGAACCGATAGTGCTCGGAGCTCCCAAGCCGAAGGCAGATGAGGCCATACCGATGCCTCCTCCGAAGCCTAAAGCAGACGATGTCATACAGCTTGGAGCGCCCGGCGGCAGCGGAAGTGATCCGGTAATTCCGGGACAGCCTTTCCGGGACGGCGGAGATAATGAGCGTTAAGCGTTTCCCGCGAGGTTGAAAACCTACCTGACACCTTGTAAAATGTATCAGTTGACTAAAAGTATGGAGAATAGGAACGATGGCTAAGAACAAAAAATACTGGAAGACGTTGCTCGCAAGCAGCTCCGACAAGAAGCATGCCGCGCAGACCGGTGAAGACCCGCTCGAAGAAGGTCTCAAGCAGCTTACATGGTTTGAGAGTTCCAAGCAGGCCGTAAGAAGAGGCATCAACAAGACATATGAGACTTTCGGTGAGGAAGTCGGCAACTCTGTAACATCCGGCGTCGCTGTCCTTTATCTCTTAGGTCTCCTTCCTTTCGCTGCAATAAACACATACTTAAGAGTATCAGCAGAGAACAGCGCTTCACAGGCACATGTCATCATGTCTGTCATAGCTATCTCCGCTTTCATCATCACCTTGATCTTAGCGCTCCTCATGTCCACGGTATATCACCTCATGAAGCACGGTACTCCTCACAAGAGAGTAATGAACAAGGTCAACAGAAGCGTTGCATACTTTGCGATCCTCGGCGCATACACACCTATCTGCATCAACGTGCTTGGCCCCATCTCAGGCGCAGTCCTTTGGGCTCTGGAAGCAGCTTGTGCAGTCGCAGGCGTCCTCGTTACCGCACTTGCTTATCACACAAAGGTCGGCAAGGGATTCACTTATTTCATCTATGCATTGATGGGTTGGGGAATCATCTTCAGGATCATCGAGTTCTACAAGAACACATCAACAGTTACGTTCTGGCTCCTCATGTCCGGTGCGATCGTATATACGGTAGGTATCTTTTTCGCGCCCTCCAAGAGAAGATTCAAGTTCTCCCACATGGTCTGGCACTTCTTCTGCATTGCAGGCGTCGTCCTCCACGTTCTGGGATTTGTATATTTCTTCAAATGATCTGATATTAATTTAA
>Ga0247611_10007977_pt1 | contig 13153 bp, 8 predicted proteins | sample 177DNAGHGhighgp2_FD_192422 | JGI IMG/M metagenome (GOLD analysis project Ga0247611, IMG submission 192422) | Sheep rumen microbial communities from Palmerston North, Manawatu-Wanganui, New Zealand - 1770 DNA GHGhigh gp2 | ecosystem: Host-associated > Mammals > Digestive system > Stomach > Rumen ... | reverse complement strand
CTTTCGTCTCTCGTCTCTCGTCTGTAACAGCATCGCCAGGACCCGCCATAGAGTACAACGAGTTCATCGTACCAATCACAGCTTCCTTAGCAAGGAGGCCCGTGAAGAGGGACACAGAAGCCGGCCAGTTATTGGCTTCAACACCGAACGGTTCAAAAACCGGGGTAATTGCCTTACCGATTACAGAGAGCAAGCTGTTTTCGGAATCCCCATTGCCCGCAGTGAATTCCGTTTCCGTCTGGACCTTGGATTCATCAATCACAACACCTTCGGGGAGCGGGACTTCCTTTTCGTCCTGCACCATAGCGTAGCCTTCTTCACTCTTCACGATTTCGGTCTTTTCGCCATTGATTTCGGTGTAGAGCTTGTCCACAAAGCCAAAACTGTTGAGGAAGCCGAGAATGGCAACGGCAATCGTAATCACCTTACCGGCGCGAATCACGTAGTCACGCAAACGGAGCCAAGAGTGGATCATGAGCGACTTGAACTTCGGCAAGTGATAAGGCGGCAGCTCCATCACAAAGTTGCTAGCCTCACCCACAAACAAGGAGCGACGAAGAATCAAGCCGTACACGATCGCAAAGAGAACGCCCGCGAGGTAGAGGGCAAACACGACCGTCCCTGCCTGCGTTCCAAAGAATGCAGCTGCAAACAACGCATACACCGGGAGGCGAGCGCCGCAGCTCATGAACGGCACGAGGAAAATCGTGAGGAATCGTTCACGCTTGGATTCAAGCACGCGAGAGCCCATAATGCCCGGCACGCCGCAACCAAAGCCAACCATCATCGGCACGAATGCACGACCCGGGAGTCCGAGGAATCGCATAAAGCGGTCTGCCACAAAAGCGGCACGAGCCATGTAACCCGAGTCTTCCAAGAAAGAAAGGCAGAGGAACATGAAGAAGATGACCGGAATGAACGTCGACACCGTCTGGATACCGGCACCGATACCATCGGCGAGGATTGCAGACACAAAGCCCGGCGCATGGAACACATCCGTGAGCAAGTAGCCAAGGCCATCCACAAAGATAGCGCCAAACAGCACGTCAAAGAAATCAATGAAAGCAGAACCGATCGTCACTGCAACCCAGAAGACCAGGTACATGACCAAGAGGAAAATCGGGAGCGAAGCCCAGCGGTTCAAAAGCACGGAGTCAAGCTTATCGGACCAGGTTCTCTTGGAACGGTTCGAAAGAATCGTCTTGCCTGCAATTTCGTGAGCCAAGCTGTAGCGTGAATCCGCCATAGCAAATTCGCTTTCTTCGCCGAGAATCTGCGTGACTTCGGCCTTGTTAATCTGCACCTTGGCTTCGGCAAACTTGTCCGCATAGCTCTTTTCGTTGCCCAAATACATGAGCGAAACCCAGCGGGCATCCGCATCCAAAAGCTTTGCAACCGGTTCCACCTTCGGCTCCAAATACTTGACAGCAGCTTCAACCTTCTCGTCGTAATCAATCGCCTTGGGCGTCATCTTCTTGCCCGCAACAACATGCGCCATTTCGCTGATGAAGTTCGTGATGCTTCTTTCGTTCACGGCAGAAAGCGGAATCACCGGCACACCGAAACGTTCAGCGAGGATATCCAAATCCAAATGCAAGCCGCGCTTTTCCGCGATGTCGATCATGTTCGCCGCAATCACCATCGGGATCTGCATATCGACAAGCTGAGAAGTCAAGAACAAGTTACGTTCAATGTTCGAGGCATCAATGATATTGACAATGAGGTCCGCTTCGCGAGTGAGCAAGTAGTCCACAGCGGCGCGTTCGTCTTCGGCATTCGCGAAAAGCGCATAAGTACCCGGCAAGTCCACCACGCGGATATGCTGGTTACCGAGTTCAAAAAAGCCTTCCTTCTTTTCGACAGTCACGCCCGGCCAGTTACCAACACTCTGGCGAGCACCCGTAAGGGCATTAAACAGAGCCGTTTTACCGCAGTTCGGGTTACCGGCAATTGCAATAGTAAAAAGCTTCGGAGCCATTAGACCCTCTTCAATTTAAGAACGTTCGCTTCTTGTCTGCGAAGCGACAAACGGTAAGAAAGAACACTCACCTCAATCGGATCCCCGAGAGGTGCAATCTGCAAGACTTCAAGCGTTACACCACGGACAAGTCCCATCGACAAAAGCTTGGACTTGTAGCGGGCATCGCCCTCATTGTAGCCGACAATTTCAACCTTGTCGCCCTTCTTGAGATCCGAAAATTTCGGTTCCAAATCCCATTTTTTAGTTTGCGACTTGCCGCCGCAACCACAATTACAACCCATTGTTATTTTCCTTTTTTTGCCTTTAATGCATTCGCCTTTTTCGCAACGACGCCTTCATTTCCTTTTTTCATGAAGTCTTCGATGGTCGAAAGGGTTTCAGCCGAAAGAATATGTTCCATGCTGCAGGCGTCCTTGTCCGCAATAGCTTCGGAAACGCCGAGACGGATTAAAAAGCCCTTCAAAAGAATATGGCGGTTCAGCACATCGGCTGCCGCCTTACGCCCTTCTTCGGTGAGTTCCACACCGCTATAGGGTTCCTGAGTCACAAGGCCCAGCTTTTTAAGTTCAAGAATCGCTTTTGCCACAGAAGGCATCTTCACAGAAAGGGCGGCGGCAATATCCTTGACACGGGCAATCCCGTTTGCCAAGCGAAGCATATGCACCATTTCCAGATAGTCTTCGAGGCTCTGGCTGAGCTTTACGTGATTGTTTTCCATATTTGATGATCCTTTAAACGTTAACGTCGCCTAATTTTATTAGACAAGACTAAAATTAGTAAGCCAAGGCTAATTAGTCAAGGCTAAACTTTTGAATTTTCGCAGAAATATGAGAAACGCAAAAAAAGATATAGGGAGGGCCTATAACATATTATATGGACTCATCATTTGGGTCACTTTATACCATTTTTCATGAGAAAATGACCAACAATGCCAAAATCTTGTATTTTTCGAAAAAAAACACATTTAGAGAGTTATACCGCAAAAAAGTGCTTATAATTCTCTAAATCTTGTATTTTTGAGGACATTTAGAGAATTATAGCGATGTTTTTGTTAGATAGCCATTTTCATATTAAACAATTACTTCAGGATTCATCCAACTGATAATTTCCTGTTCTAGCTTGATTTTATTATTTAACATAAAAGTTGTTATATTAACATATTTTTTCGCAGCAATTAAAGATTCCGCTTTTTTGAAGTCATTAGATTCAAAAGGCTTGGCATAATTCCGATATTTTTCCAAATTTTCAACATCCATGCAATAGGGTTTGAAATCTATGCCTGTCTTATTCCTTAAATTATCAAGAATATAAAAGCCATCGGGATCAATATCGCCAAAATGATAATACGAAATTTCTTTGTTTTGGTTTTGTGCAAAAGTCTTTTTAAGAAACAATTGTTTTGTACTATTGTGATATCCACTCAAATACAAGAAAAATACGTCAGTTCCTCGAACCCTGTTAAAAGAAGTCAAGTTTTCAACAGTCATTATGGATTTACTGTTGATTTCAATTTCATCAATATCGTCAACTTCAGTTGAGGGAAGGGCCAAAGCCTTATTATTTGCGACATTTAATACTCGACCATCAACAAACATTATTTTCGCACTTCCTTTAAAATAGATGTAAGAAGGATTTTTATAAATATTTAAGTTTTCTAAAATTGTATCATAAATTTCCTTCGTATCCTCTAAACCATCAACAGTTTCATTAAATTTTCCGCTTTCATGAAGAATTTTGCAAATTTTCGTTCGATATGATTTTTCCCACGCTTTCGAATCGTGAAGAATTTCTATAGAAAGTTCTCGCTCAAGAATTTCTGGATGATTTGACAAAATATAGTCAAGAAGTTTTATGATATTTGCCGATTCTTCTAGGGAATACAAAGCCTTTTTATTGAGTTCGATGCGACTAATCTGAGTTTTACAGAAATCTGCAATAACGGCGTTCTTAGAGAGAAATTTTTTATAGAAATCAAGTTCTTCCTGTTGCTGGATTTTTCTTTCCTTTACACCTAAAATGTTTCGAACCCTTTGCCAGCATTCTTCTGAAGCATTTGCAACAATTTTTATGATACGGCCATCTTTGATTTCTATAGAAATTAGTTTCTCAGACTCAAGGAACCTTACTTCTTTCTCAAAATCCTCAATTGAATTAGGATTTTCAAAATCATTGTCATAATTTGGGTAAACATCGCACGGAGAAATCGAAAAGGACTGTCGAACTGAATTGTCGCCTTTATAAGTTTTGCTTGATTCGTACTTTCGTAAAAGTTTTTCAAGAATTTGTTTTTGACGACTATTTAAATTCATACGGCAGACTTCCTTAGTCCTTCTTCAGCAACGGTATATTTTCCATCAGAATACAGAGCAACCGTATTGTCAATATGGCTGCCAATACTATCTATTTTTTCAGGTGGGGCGGCATAGAATACTTGGAAGTGATTTTCTTCTAGGAATCGAACCATCTGTTCAATACGTTCTTTAGACAAAGCCGAAAATGCTTCATCTATAAAAGCCAAACGTGCGCAATTTTTTTCTTTTGGATAAAATTGCATTAAACTTGCGGCAAGAATGATAAAATAAGGCGTTTGTTTTTCACCACCGCTAGCAGAACCTTGTTTCTGTGATAGGTTCATTTCTTCACCAGTTTTGCGGCGAATACTCATGTCATAAACAAAATAGTTTCTATAGTCAGAGTATTCCATTTCATCAGAACCTTGTTGTAGAATATCATCTAGAAATTTTTGCACATCCGCATTAAACTTTTCTTGAGAAACCTTCTGCGGATTGAAAAAGTCTGGATCGTTGATATAACTCTCTAAATTGTTGCAAATATCAAAGAAAATCTTTCGATCAGGTCTTTCTTCCATTTTGAATTGGTAAAAGTCAATGCCAAAAGGAATTTTCTTCAATTCCTTATTGATGACATCAATTTCCTCCTTAGCCTTTTCAATATTTTCTTTCAGTTCCGCAATGAAATCGTGAAGGAATGCATTGCGAAGCTTTGTAGAGGCAACTTCCAATTTATTCTTCGCTTCATCAAGTTTTGCATTGGCAATGTCGCGATACTCTTCTCGGTAGAACGGAATAAACTCTACGCCAATAAAAGTCAAATCACGTTCGGCAATCTTATTGTATTCAACTTGAATTTTGCAAAGAGCTTCTTTACTTCTCTCTAATTCCGATTCGGCTTTATCAACTGTTCTCTTATCAATAACAACGCAACCCTGCTTTTGTTCAACAGCCTTTTGATACGTGTCAAGCATTTCCTTTTCAAGTTCAACATTCGCTTGGAGTAAACTCTGATAATCTGTCATTCGAGTTTCAATATGCTGATTTAATTCGTTAATTTTTTCTTTATTTGTGGTTTGTGCGGTCTTATTACTGCCCAATTTTTCACTTAAATCATCGCTTGACTTTTGAAGTTTTAACACTTTCTGCGTCGCCATTTCAATTTCTTGAATAGCGCGAAGCATATCAGGACTTTTCTTAAGATTTTCAATTTCATTTGCAATCTGTCCAAGTCGCCTTTTCAGCTGTGGGACTTTTTCTACAGACTCAAAATCATATTCTTCTGGATCCCATTCAATATTGTCACACAAGCGCAACAAATCACTAAATACATTTATTTGGTCGATAAGTCTTTGCAAATCTTTTTCTTTTCGTTCTCTTTCTCGCAGTTTCAACTGCAACTGCAATTCAACGACATTTTTGCCCAAGCAAGGAACAACGTCATTGATTTTCATCATTGATGCCGCGTAACTCTTGGCCAGCATGCCATCTTTCATCAAACCACCCTTCGGGTGATCGTGAAGTTCTTCGATAGTATTGCAAAGATGTATTCCGTTCAGTAAATAATTGGCATACTTACGTGCAGCCTTATTTTGGATTTCCAAAATTTCTGCGGCAGAATCCTTTTCAATATCGCTATCGGGAATTTTGTCAGACAAAACGACATTTGCGTTAGTGAGCTTTTTATCCTTCAAAATTCTTAAGGCGACATCACAATATTCGTCATCAACAATTAGGTAATAACGTTTACGACCAAGGAAAGTTTCTATAGCCCTACGCCAGTTTTCATCCTTGATTTCTTCCACCAATTCTGCAAAGAAACGAACCTCAGACTTTATGGAACGACTTCCAAATTCATCTTGAATTGTTTTTTTAGCATATTCGGCATCTCGCGGGAAAATGATTTTCTTAGACTGCAAATCTTTGATATCTTTTTCAATATCAGAAAGGGCGTTAATACATTCTTTCTTCTTGTCTTCTAAACGAACTTTATCAGCCGAATATTGATCACAAGCAGCTTTGATTTGATCCCCAAATTCAATAAAGCGAGTTTGTTTTTCAAATGGATCGATTCCTGGCTCTGCCAGATTCTTAAGAACTTCCTGAGATTCTCTAAATATCTGGACATCATTTTCAATCTGAGGAATCAATTGCGTTATCGCAATTTGGAGATTTTTCAAATTAGCAATAGCAGATTCGCAAGCCTTAATATCTTCTTTGCACTTTTTCAACTCATCATTCTTGTTATCAATCGCATCACTGAGCGTTCGATTGGTATCCCTAACTTTATTAAGGTTTTCACGAGCATTGCCAAGTTCAGTTTCTACTTTTCCCTTTTGGTCATTCAGTTTTCCTTGTTCAAGTTCCAGTACTTTAGAACGAATCTCGCACTGCTCCAAATCCTGTTTGTCTTTTTGAAGAAACTGATAACTATACATCATCTTACGAATCTTCATATATTTCAACTGTTTTTCGTAAGCAAATGTTGCTGTTTCAATTTTTTCCAAAAGTTCCTTACGCTTTTGGTTATTCTCCAACATTTGAACAGCTTCACTATAATGATTTTTCTGTTCTCTCAAAGATTGTAAAGAATTCACGTCATTCTGCACAAGTACAGAATCCTTCACAAACTTTTCAACATTTTTTTCTGGCTTAAAAGCCATCATCTTTAAAATTTTTTCAACATATTTTTTAAATTCGCCATCATTTACGCGAAGCCCCAAAGCTCTCGCAATCTGAGGTTTTGCTTTATCACGTCCCAACATTTCTGAAGCTTTTACAGGAACACCCTTTCTAGTGAGATTTCTTCCGCTGACAACACTTAACTTTCCATTTTCAATAGACCTGAAATTAAAATCTTCAATTTTTGCATTCTGAAAAATAAACCATTTAGATTCTGGAGAATCTTGTGCAGAACGAGATTCAATATTCACGCCAACAACAAAATCACCTTCTGTTGGAGAATTAAATTCCATTACAATATAACTGACAACGGCATCTTTTCGAAGATATCGATCAGAACCATTTGTCTTGCGGTCGCCATGAATATACGCGTTTACAGTTCTTTCCTTGTCATCTGCAGCACGGTTAAATTGTGTATTAGCAAACAGCAAATAAGACATGGCGTCAAGTATTGTAGTTTTCCCAGTACCATTGACTCCCGTAAACAAAGTAGAACTACCCAATTCAATACAAACATTCTGGAAACAAGACCAGTTTAACAACAGAAGTTTCTTTGCGGTTTTACGGAATTCCATTATTATTCCTCCTCATCTTCTGCATCAAAGTTATCTTCGGCAACATCCTCGTTTTGAGAGCCCGCATTCATCATTCTTTCTCGCACTCCAATAACAAATGTCGCGAATTCAGATTCATCTAAAGCAAATTGAATAGACGGATAAAGAACAATCACTCGTTCATTATCAGGGGCATTCCAATTTACAAAAATCAGATTGTATCTTGCAAATAGTTGTAGCGCGTTTTTCAAATTACTTTTAACGTCAAAAGCGCCCTTGAATTCAAACTTTTCCAATTCAGCATTCAATTCTGGGAAAGTCGTCGTGATTTGCTTAGATAAGGAGCCTGATTGAATTTTATCCATATATAAGGTCCACAAGCAACAAAGAATGATACTCTGGAATTTATTGAACCTCTGCTTAGATACAACAACATCGGAGCTGGTATTTTGGAGCATCACAACCCCATTGTCCTTCACTACAATATCAAAACCCATCAAATTCAAATAATCCGAAAAAAGCCCTTCGTTTGATTTAACAAAGAAGAACATCTTGCGATTATCATCATCTATGTCACGAACGATAAAGGTTTCTTTCAAAAGCCGGCGGCAACATTTTTTAAACACCAACTGTTCAGAAGAAGTGAGATTATCCCACATTTCATTAATTGTTGACATCTTTCTTTGCCCTCCAATGTCGAATCTTAAATTCGTTCGATTCAACAAAATCTTCGTCAATTTCTATCAAGTATCCATTTTCGCGAGCGTATGTCACAGCAGCCATAGAAGCTAAAACATCCTTTTTCTCGTTCAAGCTAAGATTTAAGCTGTCAATTTTTCCATTAGTTGATTGAGTGTCTAAAAATTTTTTCATCAGTTCCTTGGAATACGGATTGTACGATTCTTTCTGCAGCTGCTGTTTTTGACGTTCTCGTTCCTCAACACTCATCTCAACAACATCAGCCTCAATATTCGATTGAATACTCTGGTTCTTATGCGGATATTGGAGAGAAGTTTTGTCCACAAATTCGTAATCATGAATGTGGAAAAGATACTGGATTTCTTCGTCTATTTTATTCAACCCATCTTCATCAACATTTTGAACTAAATATCGTATGGTTTCTTCAACATTTCCACGGTTATCCTTGCCCTTATTTCGAAGGATGCGTTCTCGTGCAACAGCAATTTTAATATACGCATTAATTTGATCCTTAATACGTTTCATAATCTTGTTGTAGTCATCATGGAGAAAACGTCTGGTACTATCCAGCATCCTTATAACTTTATCTTCCGCAGCGTTTCTGGAACAGCCTTCTTCATCCATAACACTTTGCGTAAGGGCACCAAAATATCCGATTCCTTTGAATTCTTCTAATCGCCTAGATATCTTTTCACGATATAGATGGATATTTTGTTGCTGAACAAGGCGCGAATACTCTTTGATAAAGTCACCGTCACAATATTTGATGATATTCTCCGTCAAACTGACCAAGGAACCTTCTCGGAGCATGCCCTCAATGATTTTTTTGATAGAGGTGGCAAGTTTCTTCAGTGCCGAGGAAAGTTTGCGGGCTTCATCATACACTGGTGTTAGAATCAGTTTATAAGGATTCTGTTCCCCTTGCGCCCAATGTTCTAAGGTATTGAAAATGTTATAAATGGAAACAGAAAATTCTGAGCGAACAGGATTCTTTAGATTTTCAATAAACTGAGCCAAGGCAATCCCGTTATCAGGCATAACAATCATCTTTTCAAGTGTTGAATCGTCTGTTTCTTCTTCTAGCCAACCAACACTCACAAAACGTCTAATAATAAAATTCGCCTTAGCATTCCAGTCAGGTTCCAACCCCAATTCAGTCGCATCTTCGCCCTGTATTTCAATATGATTTTCCAACAAGTAAGCGGCTATCGTATCACGAACAATATCTCGAAGAATTCTATATGAAATTTCGTCATCAAAGAGCTTATAGATTTTCAACAACAATTCCGAATAAACAGCTTGATTACGGTTCCCACTACCGAGAATCGTAAAAAAATCGTTAGGAATTACATTAAAAACACTATGCATATTCATGAGGAAATATACGCAAAAATCTTGACACTTTAATGACAAAATCAACAATTTTTCATCATTCAGCCAGAACAAGAGCATTCATAGTACCTGCTCTGCCTAATCTTCCATATTATACTTCATCTATCCATCAACAATCAAGACATAACAGCTAAAAAAGACGAACCTACTTTTATCAAAAAACTCAATAAAACAGATGAAGAAAATCCACATCCATTACTTACCCTATTTCCAAAACATTTTTTCCTTATATCCGCAAGCAGGATAATTAGAACATCCAATAAAATTATATCCATTATAGGCTTTCCGTTTTACAAGGAAACCGCCACATTCAGGACATATTTTAGGACTTGACAAAATAGTCACGTCTCTTTGCGCATACCTACACCGAGGAAAATTAGAGCACCCCACAAAAGATTTTCCATCATGTTCAACTTTTAGCAAGTCTCCAGTTTTGCAAAGAGGGCATTTCGTCTGTTTTTCGCTAATTTTTCTCCTTGTTGATTTAAAGAATACTGATGTAGATTCTGAGAATTCCTTGAAAAAAAGCGATGGATTCTTGTTGTCCACAAGGACATAGGTTCTATTTTTAGTTCGGGTAATAGCAACATAAAACAGACGACGTTCTTCTGCAAATCTGTAATCTTCTGCATTTGTAAGAACAAAGTTCAAAACAGGATCATCAATTATCTGATTCGGGAATCCAAGTTTGTCATTTCTAAAATTCAGGAGAATAACATTATCCGCTTCCAAGCCCTTTGATTTGTGAACGGAAAGGAATTGTATTTGCAACTTCGGATTCTGAATGTACTCTAGTGCATCTACACCATTTTTCCGAATCTTTCGGAACAAGCCTGTATCTTTTGCAATTTCTATATCGTAATTCGTTCGTCCCAAAAGTAAAATGGACGAATTCGCTCCATAATCCAAAGCAATTTTATTGATTATCGCTTGTAACGCATTTTTCGGATTGTCGTCGAACCCCCAAAAAACAAGGGGATAATCTAATTTTTTATCGGAGCGTAAACTTTTCTTGAGTTGGAGCGGATTTTGCAAAATAAAACGCGATGCTTCATCGATTAATTTTTGCGAATTACGATATGTTTTCTCAATTTTTAATATTTTCGTTTTTCCAAAATACTTTGCAATATCAGTGAATAATGAAATATCGCTACCGGCAAATCGATATATAGATTGCCAGTCATCCCCTACACAGAATAACTTTGCTTTTGTTTTATCAACAATTGCCTTCAACAAACTAAATCTCGCCTTTGAAATATCTTGATATTCATCTACAATCACATATTTATACAAAGGAATATCGCAACCAGCATTAACATTCTCTGTTGCGTTGTTTATCATATCCGAGAAATCAATTGAATTATTGGCTATTAAGTATTTTTGATATTCCCCCAATATCACTCTTATTATATTCAAAAAAGTGTTGTTTCTTCTTTGCAAGAATTTGTTATCTTCTGATGAAAGCCAATCTTTCCAATTATCAATCGTTTCTATTGTATAATTATTAGACTTAAAAAGTACAATAAACGTTCCGCACAGCTTCACGAACTCAGAAAAATACTTATTCGTCTTGGTTGCATAAACAGTATTGAAAATATCCATGAAGTCTCGTGATTTCAGAACAACTCCATTTTGTTTCAAAATCTCTTCAAGCTTTTGTAAAAGCACCCCTTCAGAATTGTAGTATGAATAGGTTTCAATCAACTTGGTATTATTCTGCTTATGAAGTTCTCTTTTCCAATCAATTCCTTCTAAATATTTTTGAGCTTCAATGGGAGAAAGCCATGGAACCGTATTGTTCCTCGTTATTCCAAAATGTTCCAAATAAATATCATAATCTTTCAAATAAAAATCAGGTCTGTACGTTTTTCGCAAGGGGTCAGGATTTTCAAACGGGTAGAGTTTTTCATATTCGTAATTTATGCCGTTTAAAAAAAGAAAATTTGCGATTTGAACTTCTTCGAGACTTTTTACTTTTTCATTTTTTAGCGTTGTATGATTCTGCGACTTCTTTATTTTTTCTTCTTGAATATACTTCTCTTGATCATATTTCGACCTAAGCGTTTCCAAATCCACGCTTTTTTCGGCCTCATACATTTCGCCCAATGAGGAATAATCCTCCATATTCTTAGGGATATCAATATAGTATGCAAAATACTCAATTAAATTTTTTACCAATTCAGGATAATTGACCAATTCCTTTTCAAAAAAGTTATGTATAAATTCATTAAAAAGAGATTCATCAAGAACATCGGGTCTTTTTCCAACAGCACTTTTGATTATATCAAGACCCAATTTATGAAAAGTTGTTGATTTAACAGGGATTCCCAACTTTCCCTGAATTCTATCGGTCATTTCTTGAGCAGATTTTTTCGTAAACGAAATAAGCAGTATTTCTTCCGGACTTACATTCTTTACGTCACATAAATACTTGACCTTACCTGCAATCGTTAGAGTTTTTCCACTACCAGCACCTGCAAGCACAAGGATTCTATCTTCATCAGTTATGACAGCTTCTCTTTGTTGCAAATCCAAAGATTTTCCATCTATATTGGAAAACAGAGAATCATATTTTTGAGATTCCTGAGCAAAAAACGTTTCATTCGCTTTTTCCAAATAATTTGAAAAATCCTTATAGATTATTTTAAAAAGATTTATTTTTCCATATTCTTCATCATTCGCTTTTAAATTGCAAGTTGCAACATCTTGAGACAATTTTTCCCACTTCTGACGAAATATTTCTCCATCAGCCTCCGTGACATAACGACTTGTCAAGAAACTAAGTTCATCAAGAAAAACATTCACATATTGTATAAGCGATTTGAGACATTCCTTACGCTTAATCTCTGCATTTGACGCAAAAACGAGTCTTGGGAAATCCTTGTACTTTTTCTTAAAATCTTCTAACTTTACAAAATCTTCAACTTTCGATGGAATACCATTATATCTTTGCAACTCCTGATATAGAGCTTTATATTTAAAAACAAAAGCATCTCTTTCATCATCCTGAACATAATGCTTAAACAGCCCATCAAATTCAGCGAAAAACGAATCACATATTTCTACGAAACTCTGTACTTTTTCTTCAAATTCTTTAGCAAGCCGTTTTCGACGAGCTGTATAACAAGCAACAAATATTACAAGCAATACAATTATCAAAACAAACATATCTAACGATTACCATTATCCCTTATAATTCCACACTTCATATCCTTGCCGTCTTGCAGAATCATATACGGGCTGCATATTCTTTCGCAGAATATTGATAAATTGTTCTTCACTATTTCCCGCTCGAAAAAGTTCCGTTTCAGCCCATATTGAATGCAGATTATCGCGATAGCATTTTTCAAAACGACTGCGGATAGAATCGTCATCCCACATCAATCGATACATTTCATATTGGTTCAAAGCAAATCGCCTAAAAAAAATCCAATGAGGCAACCGATTTTCCTTTGAAGGATTCTGTTCATTTTTATTATAATAATCAACGGATGTTGTCATGAGTTTTTTAAGCTTTATACTACACTCAAAAATCTATATAAAAATATGCGATA
>Ga0247611_10007975_pt1 | contig 13153 bp, 8 predicted proteins | sample 177DNAGHGhighgp2_FD_192422 | JGI IMG/M metagenome (GOLD analysis project Ga0247611, IMG submission 192422) | Sheep rumen microbial communities from Palmerston North, Manawatu-Wanganui, New Zealand - 1770 DNA GHGhigh gp2 | ecosystem: Host-associated > Mammals > Digestive system > Stomach > Rumen ... | reverse complement strand
AAAGATGGGTAAACCCATAATTTATTTATAGTTTTATTATATGTTAATGAATCTAATATTTGTAAACTTTCATTATTATTAAAATCAATACAATTATATATGTTAAGTTTTATAATATTTTTATTATTCTTAATCATTTCATTTAAACTTAATAATTCTGATGTATCTTTTATTAAAATATCATTAATGTTCAATTTTATAATATTTGTATTAGATTTTAATTCATCAAATAAAGGTTTTAAATTAGGTTTTATTTTACTTTTAGATAAATCTAAATTACAAATTGAACTATTTTTTTGAATTATTTCTACAATATCATTAATTGAAATATCAAAATAATGAAGTCTTAAAGTTTTTAATTTTGTATTATTAATAAATGCTTGTTTTAAATTATCATTTAATAGCATTAGTTGATAATATGAATAACTTGTTGGAAATATCTCTATTTTTTCTATATTTTTATTTAATAAATTTAATAATTGATAATAATTGTTATCATCAACATCATATATTAATAAATTTTTTAAATATTTTTTATTTTCTAAAGATTGAATAATATTATTAGATAATGGATTATACAAAATTCGTTGATTAATCTCAAATGATTCTAAATATTCTAAATTATTTATTATATCTATAAATTTTATATATGCATACAAACAATTATCTAAATCCCCTAATAAATCTCCTAATTTTAAATTAGTTATATATTTTTGATTACTTAAAGAATCTATAAGTATATCACACATTTTATCATCATCACAATATGAAGGTATTTTTAAAATATTAAATTCACAGTGTTTTTTTATAGCATTAAATAGTTTAATATACGATGATTTTGAAATAAGATTTATTCTAACATAAAATTCAAGATTAATTATAGATTTATTTATTAATAACATTTCTGATAGTTTATCAACAAAATCATCTATACTTAAATTATTAAAAAATTTATCATTAAAATCATCAGTAAATTCATCAATAATATCATCAAATTGTATAATTAAAGTATGAATTGTATTATTGTATTTTAAAGTTTCAAATAAATAATTATAACCTTTTATTGTTATTTTATTAATAATATTATTATATTGACATATAAGTTGATGATTTAAATCATTTTCAATATGTGAAATGTTATATTTATAAACATTATTATAACAATCTTCATCATTATAATTTGCTATAATTAATTCTTTGATTGAAATATTATTTTTAATTAAATCACTGATATAAATAATATTTTCATCGGTTAAATTAGAATTTGATAAATTAATTACTGATTTATTATTATTAATATCATTAATAATAGATTCAAAATATATGTTATTCATTATTTTATAACTAAAAAATTAATTTATTTAATAAAATATGTTTATTTCATTTTTTATAAAAATAAATAATATAAAATTATTAAAGGAAATTATCAAAGGAAATTATCAAAAAAAAATAATTAATAAAATCAATTGGCCGCCATCAAGAATAAAATCTTATTACAATTAATAATTATTTTATAAAAAATAATAATCCAATTTGTATTTTTATTTTATTTAGTAAGGCGGACAAGAATTTAATAAAAAAATATATTAAGTCTGGCATTGCCAGACTTAATATATTTTTACCTTGGGCCTAAAAGGCCCCAAATAATTAATTCAAAAAAATTATCTAAAGAAAATTATCAAAAAATTATCAAAAAATTGTATAAATACTATACTATTTAATTTAGTTAATATATATGTAAATAAACAAATTAAATATAAAAATAATTATATTTAAAATAATTAACAATCATAATCAATAGTAATTGAATATATTTTTTATATTTTTTTTAATAAAATATTAATTAAAATTTAAAAATTTAATTAAAAAAGTATTACTAATTTTATAATAAAAATTTTACTTTCCAGTAGAACCAAAACCGCCTTCACCCCTTTCATTATCTTTTTCAATAACGTTTATATCAACAATTTCAATTTTAGGTAAAATTAATGGTGCTAAAATGAATTGAGCAACCCTATCATACTGTTTAACTTCATAATCTTTATCAGATAAATTACACATAATAACCTTAATTTCACCACGATAATCGTTATCAATCGTACCAGGAGAATTTAAAACAAATAAATAATGTTTACAAGCTAATCCAGACCTTGAACGAACTTGTCCTTCATAACCTTCAGGAATAATACACTTAATTCCAGTATCAATAACTTTTACAGATTTTGAAGGAATTAAACAATCATTTAAAGCATATAAATCTAAACCTGAAGATTTACTTGTTGCACGTGTAGGAATTTTTGCTTTAGGATCTGATAATATAAACTTTAAATTTGGTGTATTCATTTATTAAATATAAATAAAATTTAAAATTATATTTTATTATTTTAAATTTCATTTTTTATAAACATATTTTTATAAAAGTATCAATAAAATTAAACATTCATATAAATAAAAATTAAAAATAATATTAATTTAATAAAAACTAATAATATCTGTTATAATAAATTTTAAACTAAATAATATTATTAAAAATAAAAACAGTATAATTAAATATAAATTAAATATTATTGATTTTAATTTAATATTAATTATTAAAAATTAAAGCATCAATTCATATTTTTGTTCAAAAAATAGCATATAATACTTAAATAATTCAAAATGAAAATTTCCATTGTAAATGACATGATAATTATACTTTTCTATATTTTTATTTAAATTAATAAATAGTATAATATCATAACTTGTTATATCACAAGGACCGAATAAAATAGATTTTTCAAACTGATGATAAAAGAATTTAATAAACTCTATAATATCAGGATATTTTTTTAAATCTTCTTCAAAATAAAAACAAGTATTAACGTTAAATATATCTATTGTTAATTGTGCTAAATCTAAACCTTTAAAGTAATCAACTATATTTTCTGTTGAAGGATCTTTAATAATATTCTGATATTTTTCATTATTCATATATTTATTAAGAATACTAAAAATTTTTTTATATTGATTTTGTTCAGTTTCTTCATTTAAAGGTAAAACGTCATATTTTTTATAACGTTCAAATTCTTCTTTTATTGGATTAATAAAACTTTCAAAAGTTTCAGGTATTTTTGTTATAAATTCTTCCATAAAAACGTCAAAATTTATAAACATATATTTTCTAAAAGAACATAAATTTTTTGAATTTATAGATTTTAAAAGATATAAATAATATTGTTGTAAAATAGATATTAATCCTGTAAATGAAAAGAAGAATACGTTATTTCTATAATCACATGGACATAAATCCCATAATTTATTATACTTTTTATGTTTTGAAGCTACTGTTAAATCAGATTTCATAACATCTTTTAAATCTTTAGGAATTATAGAATCATCATCAAACTTATAACCATTATCTAAAAACCATTTTCCAAAATATTTTGCTAAATGATATCTATTATCATAAGAAACTATTTTAGTTGACTTTTTATGTAATCTTTGTTTAGGACTTGAATTTAATCTTGAATTAAAACTTGATTTATTTTTTGATAAACTTCTTAAATAATAAGTTTTGGGCAGATATTGTTTTTTCTTTGGATTTAAATTATCAAAATATATAAAATCAACATTTTTATTAAAAATTCTCATTGGATACTCTAGATAAAAACAAGTTTTTCTATTTTTATAAATAGATAAATCTAATTTAGGTGCTTGATAATGTCTTTCACCATAATTAATAATATGAATTAATCTATTATTAATCTTAAACCTATAAATGTTAGTATTTAATAATAAATATGGCTTATTAGACATTTTTAATAAATATTAATATATAAAATATTAATAAAAGATAATATTTTCATTTTTTAATATTTTGATTATTAAAATGAATTATATTGATAACTTTCTTTACATGAAATTTAATTAAAAGTTTTTACTAAAAAATTAAATAAAAGTTTTATTGAAAACTTTATATAAAATTTAATTAATACTTTTCAATAAACTTTACATAAAATTTAATTAAAAGTTTTTAATAACCTTTTTAATAAAATCATTATAATTAACTTTTTAAAACTTTTTTATTCAATATTTTCATCAGATGAATATTCTAAACTTTCTTCAATATTTTTCTTAATTTCATCATATTTAAGTGTTAAATAGTTTATATAATCTTCTTTATATACAATTTCTTTTATTGGAATATCATATTTTTGATTATAAATTATTTTTTTATGAGTTTTAATAAATAACATTATATCATATTCATCAAATTTATTATAAATAGCACAATGCCATAATTTTAATTTATTTAAATCAGATATTTTTAAAACGTTTAATAATATATTATAATCAATAAAAAAGTATTTCAAACTTATTTTATTGATATTATTTTGTAAAGATGATAATAATAATACTGATATATTTTGATGGATATTATTATTTATATTTTCTACTGTAGATTGATTAAAATTAATTTTAATATTACATAGTTTAATTTTTGTTATTACATTATTAGACGATAAAGCTTCTTCTAAGGGTGTATAATTAATTTTACTATAAGAAAAATTATCTTTTCCGATAAATTTTAATTTAATATTAGTTATTGAAATATTTTGTAAAATAATAGATGATAAAATTTTAATATCTGTAAATGAATTATAATATAATTTTAATTTATTAACAGATTTATTAAGTTTTAATCCTTCTAAAATTATGTTATAATAATGAATACAATATTGTTTTAAATTAATTGTTTTTACAGATTTATTTAATTTTAAAGCATTTTGAACTTTAATTATATTATTTTCAGTTTCATTAAAAATGAATAAAAAATCAAGAGTTTTATCAGTTATTTCATCTATTTTATTATCTAATAATTTATATATTAATTGTTTTGTTTCGATTAACATAAAAATATATTATTATAATATTTTTATAATAAATATGATATAATATTATAATATTAAAGATTATAATTATCAATTTTTAAAATAATTGTTAAAAATATAATAAATAAATTTGAATGTTTATATTATTTATTGATATTAACTATTAATATTTTAAATTGTATATTTATGTTTCATTTTATATTTTGTTTTTAATATTTACAATATAATTTTTGTTTTAAAACTTTATAAAAATTCTAAAGTTTTAAAGAATTTTTAATCAATTATAACATTGTTGAAATTATTTAAAATATATTCAAATTTATTTATATTTTTTAATGTAATCTTTTATTTATATTATTATTTTAATAATTATTATATTAATCACAAGTTTTATAAATAATTTATAAATATTATATAAATAAAATTATTATATAATAATAGTTTCATTTTAACAAAAAAATATCAAAGTAAATTCAATTATTTATCATATTTTTATTAAAAATTGATAATATAATTATTTAATTAATAGTTAAATTATTATTTTTTATAATAAAAATGAATAAAGAAATTATTATTAATCTATTAAACAATAAAATATTAACGTTAACATTATCAGAAACAAATCAAAATATATTTAGAACATATTTAAGTGCTTTAAAGTTAAATAAATCTTTATTAGTATTATATTTACAAAATATTGGATTTTATAATGTTCAATCCTTATTAAATATATTAACACATATTAAATCTTTACAACAATTATATTTTTCTGATTGTGATTATAATATTTTATCAATAATATTAAACTATTTTAAAATAAATTATTATATAAATATTCATTTATCATTAAGTGTTTCATTAAAATTAACAGACATTGAAAGTTTAACAAATTTATTAAAGTATAATAATAGTAATAATATAATAGAATTATTTTGTATAATAAATGATGATGATTGTATATTTATTAATAATGATAATGATTTATATAATATGGAAATATTAAATAAAAATATTGATTTTTTAACAAATTATAAATTTATAATTATATTATCTTATATTAAACCGTTAATTAATACGTTATTAGTAAATAAATTATTATATTTACATTTAAACTTTTTAATGCTTGTGTATAATAAAAATTTAATAAATATATTACAAAATATTATAAAAGAAAAATTTAATTTATCTGATAATTTTATGAAAAGAATTGAAATAACTAATGAATTACAATTTTATAAACCATTTAATTCAGTTTTAAAAAAATAAGTAATAATAATTTTTATTAATAGAAATTTAAAAAATTGATTTAATCTTTATTTTTAATAAATATTATATTTTAAAATGATAAATATAATATTTAAACATTATTAAATTAAATGTTTAAATTATTTTTTATAAAAATATTTTTTTAAGTGTTTGCCTCTAATAATAATATTCATAATATTAAAATTGAAGGCTCCATTGTTAAAATTATTTTTTTAGAAAAATAATTTTTTAAGTATTCGCCTTCAATAATAATATTTATAATATTAAAATTGAAGGCGTTTATTGTTAAAATATTTTTTTAGAAAAATAATTTTTTAAGTGTTCGCCTTCAATAATAATATTTATAATATTAAAATTGAAAGCGTTTATTGTTAAAATTCTTGTTTTTAGAAAAATATTTTTTAAGTATTTATCTCTAATAATAAATATAATATTAAACATTAAGGGGCATTGTTAAAATTATTTTTTTAGAAAAAAATATTTTTTAAGTATACGCATCTAATAATAATATTTATAATATTAAAATTGAAGGCATTATTTGTTAAAATATTTTTTAGAAAAATAATTTTTTAAGTGTTCGTTCTAATAATAAAACATAATATTTATCAAAACAATAATAAAATGTATTATTTAATAATTTAATAATTTATTATTAAAACTCTTTTTAAAATTTTATTTTATCATTTTTAATTTAATTTAAAAATTTAAAATTAAAGCATTTTTTAAATTAAAAATAACATATTTATTATAATTTTTTTCTGTAATATATTCACTTTCTAAAGGATCATTTATATAAAATTCATAATCAAATAATGGTTTTATATGATTTATTATTGTCTTGTTTTCTGTATTTTTATCTTTATTTATAACACAATATTGACAATTTAAAATTATACCTATTTTTTTAGTAATTTTATTTTGAATAGTTCTAGCATGAATAATTGATAAATCTCTATCTAAAAAGTAAATTGTTTTATCTTTATTAACATTTGAATCATTCATATTCCAATGACCAACAAAACAAACAGGATTTAATTTTTTTATAAAAATATCAAAAATACTTTTATGTTTCATTATTATTTTATCAGAATCACCCATAATTTCATATTTATTTTCTAATTTATCAATAGTTTCCATATCAACAACTTGGATTAAGGACTTCTTTAAATTCATTAGTTTAAAATAGAATTTGTTCTTTTTATTTTTAGTAGCAGTTTTATAATCTTTTAACGTATTTATTATTAAATCATCTATATTTAAAAGATTATGTTTATTATCATTAATTTCTGTTTTAATAGTTTTATTATAAAAATGACAATAAAAAGTATTATAAGTTTTATTATAATAATAAGTTCTAAATTTATTTATAATGAAATCTTGAATATTTTCAGGATAATAATTAAAACTACTTAATTCGTGATTACCAAAAATATATTTTATTTCAACATAATCTTCTAAAGAAACTAATAACTTATATACTAATTGTTGACACAATAAAAAGAATTCATTGTTATAATCACATACAAAGTTTCCAAATATTTTATAATTATCTGTATATTCAATAACAGCATCTGTATTTAAAGGTTTGAATTCAATCTTATTCTTTTCTGCTTTTAATCTTAGAGTTAAATAATTGTTTGTATCAAAAATGTCCCCAAGAATGATTAAACGAATATTATTTAATAGATTAATAGAAGACTGATTAAAAGATTGATTAATTAAAGGGTTAATTTCAGGTTTATTATCCTGATTATTATTTTTTTCTTTTTCATTATCTTTATCATTAAAAATATTTTTATCTAAATTTTCAAAAATAAATTTTTTATCAGAATTAATGAAATCTTTATGTTTCATTAATGAAGTATTTAAAGTTATATGATTATTAATAGTTGTTAAAACTAAATCGTTATAATATTGAAATTTTATATTTGTTTTTAAATAATTATTTAATATGTTTAAAATTGCTGTAAAATCTCCATGTGTATCACCTATAACTATATCAATTTTATTATCATTTAAAATATTTTCTTTTGATAATAATTCCATTTTTTAAAATATATATTTAATAAAAATTTATTTTTAATAAAAATTTTTATTTAGATTTTTTAAATAAAAATTTTTAATTTAACCAAATTAATCTACATAATTTATTTTTAATATTTTTTATTATAATTTATTTATTTCAAATTTTAATCTTTAAAAATTAAATAATTTTTAATATAGCAAAATCATATTAAAAAATATTTATATTTATAATAAACAAAATAATTAAACAAATTAATTCATAAATACTTTAATAGTATTTAACAAAATTGGAACATACATTGCTAACTTATAAATATTATCACAAAATTTTAAATCACTTAAAAGTTCATTATTTATTTTATTATTAATAACAGTCTTGAATTTATATGAAAATAATTTGTTCATTAAACATATAAGAACATCATCTATTAACCCATATTGGCTTTCAATTTCCATTAAATAATTAAAACGTTCAATTTGTTCAGTAATATTATCAAATTGTTTAGGTGGTTCAGGTTCACACATTTTAACAACACATAATTCAATTAATGGTTGCTCTTCAGATTTTTCAAATGTTTCTTTTTCTTTCAATTTTTCTAAATTTATTTGAAAAGGATCATTCATTAATCTACACTGTTTTTTACAAGGATAATTAAAAACTTTATGAATAAACATTTTATAACTTCCCAAAATTCTTGATAATAAAATATATAAGTCTGTAGTTGTCTCATTTGTGTCATCAATATGATGCATAAATGATTTACTCATAAAATTAAGAAATTTATCAGAATTAAATTGAATTATACTATAGATACTATTCATAGTCATAAAGTCATTCATAAGTTCATCCATTAAACAATCCATTTTTAAAATAAAATGGTTCCTCAAATAAATTAATAAAATAGATTATATTATATTATTTTTTCATTTTTTTAAATTATAAATAAAAAATCTCTTTTAAATTATTTAATAAAGAAAAAGTTTATTATATAGTTTTTATTTAACATTTTATTTAAAAAAAAAGTATGACATTAAATTAAAATAAATGAATTAAACACGAGCAAATTATGTTGTAAATGTGGGCATGAATTAAAGCATTATAAAGATAAAAATAATAAAGAAGTATTTAGACTTCTTATTTGTGAGGATTGTAAAACAAGGGATCAAAATCATTATAAATATTATAATGAGAGTGTTGATTATTCTAAAAATACTTCAACGTTTAAGAATCAAATATTTACACGTGATTTAAATTCTTGTTTAAACATTATACGTTTAGCAGAGCATATAATCTTTAATAAAAAAAGAAGAAATAAACTTAGGAATTTATGGAAGAAATAAGTGTATGAATTTAAATAAGAAGAAATAAAAACTTTCTAGTGTTAAAGAAATCGGTATAGAAGGGAAGAAAAAAAGAACTACTAATAAAGATTTTAAACAAAACCAACTTGTTGGTTTTGTTTAAAAGTTTTAAATTTTTTCAACGAAGTTGAAAAAATTTAAAATAAAAAGAAATCTAATGATAAGAAGAAAATAAAGAAAAGATAAAAAATAAAAAGATACTACCCCGTCTGTAAATATAAATAATCTTAAATGATTTTTAAGAATAATTATATTATAAAAAATAAAAATTATTTAGGGCCCGACGGGCCCTAAATAATTTTCAATTTTTAGCTTTTTAATTTTAGACCCTTTGGGTCTAAAGTTAAAAATAAAAAATAAAAATAGGAAATTTTTTTGTCAGAAATTTCCTATTTTTTATAGCGGAAGTTGTTCAGCGTCAGCCTCCCTCAAATCTCCACATTGTTTGTTGGCAATGAAATGTTCAAATAATGAATTGTTTAGATTCATTACTCAATCGGGCCATCCACCCTTTTGAAACCTAAAACTATATCTATACTTATTAAAAATAAATATAGATATTCGTTTTAGATCTTGAACAATTTAACATATTTATAAATAAATTTTACATATTCATATTTTTTAATTTTTCTTTTTATATTTTAATAAATTATTTATTATATTTAAAAAAAGTTTATATTCATATAAACTTTTATATATAAAATATGGGGAGTTTAATTAAATTAATTCAATCTGATCCTTCTGATATTTTTTTAACTGGAAATCCTACAATAACATATTTTAGAACAGTTTTTAGGCGTCATACTAATTTTTCTTTAGAATTAAAAGAAGAAAAATTTAATAATACTACAGGATTTGGGTTAAAGTCATCTTTAAATATTCCTAAAAATGCTGATTTAATTCATAGATTATTTTTAAAAGTTAAAATCCCAAAAATATATATACCTAAAACTTTAACATCAGAAGAACAAGAAACAATTAGCAGTTTACAAGAAAAGTATGATAAAGTAAAGACACAATATGACTATTTAAAAAAATGGATTTCATATAATTATTCAGAATATAAACTTATTACTAATTATTATAATACTTTAAAATCTTTACAAACTATAACACAGCAAGAAATGATTGATAACTTAAACATTTGGTATCAAAACATAGATAGAATTAATTATTCTTATAATTCTATGTATGGTAATTCTGAATATAATATTAATAAGTTAGTTATTGATACTGGATTTAATAAATATATTAATGCTAAGTTAAATTATCCTAGTAAAGAGCAATATTTTGTTTATAACAGTACAACTGGAAATATTTGTTTATATGCTTTACAAAATTATATGTCAACTTTAATAAATTCTGGTATTGATTTAAATTATATTGATGCAGCTTATAATAGATGTAAATATTACATTGATAGAACAAAACAATTAGACTACTTTTTTTATAGTTATTTACAATCAATAAAAGAAGAATTAAATAAATTAAACGTTAATAGACATTTTTTTGCTTGGGTTAATAAACTTGGGCATTCTATTATTGATTATACTGAAATAACAATTGGTGGGCAATCAATTGATAAACAATATGGATTTTGGCTTGATGTTTGGCATGAATTAAATAAAAATGATAAAAATGAAGATTATTACAACAAACTTATTGGAAACGTTAAAGAGTTAACTAGTTATAACACTGATATTAAACCAGAATATACTTTATATATACCATTAAATTTTTGGTTTTGTAAATATGAAGCCTTAAGTTTACCGTTAATATCTTTACAATATACAGATATTATTTTTCATGTTCAATTTAGAAAATTTAGTGAATGTTCTTATTCTTCATTAAAATATGAATATTCAGATGATCCAATTGAAAATGAAAAACAAACTAATTTATTAGATAACATTTTAATATCTCAAAATAAAGATTTAGAAGCAACTTTACTAATAGAATATGTTTATTTAGATAATGCTGAAAGAAGATTATTTGCTAAATCCTCACACGAATATTTAATTGAACAAACACAAATACAACAAATTAATGATATAGATATTATTAAAAAAGATGTTCAATTAAACTTTGTTCATCCTTGTAAAGGTTTTATTTGGTTTGCTCAGTTTACTGACAAATATAGAAACACTGATAATACAAATAAATGTTTATGGACTGATTATCAATTTACAACAACAAAGTTAGAAGAATACATAGAAAATAATAAATATAAACAAAATGAAAAAATAATAAAAACATATCCATTTAAAAATGCTGAATTAACTATTGAAGGACGTTTAATTTCACAAAACTTACCTAATTTATATTATAATTATGTAATTCCTTGGAATACATTCAAAAATTCACCTGCTGCTGGAATTAATACTTATTGGTTCAGTATAAAACCAAATGAAATACAACCTTCAGGATTTTGTAATATAGGATATTTAAGAGAGTTTAAACTTTCATACAAAATAGATATGGATGAAGAATATATAAGAAACCGGCCTTATACATTGACTATTTTGGCTTTAAATTATAATATTTTAAGAATTAGTGCCGGAATGGGTTCTTTAGCTTATGTTTAATTTAAATAATAAATTAAAAAAAAAATAAAATTATTTATTTTTCAATTTCATCTTCTTCATCATAATAATCATAAAATTTATTAAAGGTTATTATTTCTTTAATTTTACCTATTAAATTAATCTTAATATTATATATATTTTTAGAAGATAATAATAGATTTTTTAATATTTATTTATATTAAATGTTGCTGAAATATTATTTTTATAATGAATATGTTCATCATTATTATCAATATCAATCGGAATTATTGGAAGACAAAATATTGTATTTTTTGATAAATACTCTTTATTGGATTTTAATTTTAAAATTAATATATTTTATATATTTATCTTGTATTTTTAAAAATATAAGATCAAAATAATAATCATAATATTTATGTTTTATATATTTTTTAACAATTTTAAATAATTGAATATTATTTTTAAAAAAATGTAATTTATAATAACAATTTTTAGAAGTTTTTTGTTTGTATAGTTTTATAAAAAAATGTATATAATAATTTTCTTATAAAAGAAAATCAATAATAATATTATTTAAAAATTTAATAGGATTATCATAATTAGTTTTTAAAATCATAAATTCAGAAATCATTTTATTTTAATATTATTTAATATTATTTTTAAAATATATTAACATTATAATTATATTTTTTTATTTTTTAAATAATTATATTTTAATATTTTTAAAAAAATAATTTTTTATAAAAATATAATACTTAATTAATTTAATTTGAGGTAAAATATAGATTTTTAAATAAAATTAATAAAAGGCTGCCTTATAGAATAAAATAAAGATTAAAAACAGTTTTTAATAAAAAATAAAGTTTTAAACAAAATTTTAAACTGAAAGGCAAAAAATTATTATTTAATTTGGGAATAATTTTTTTTTAAAAATAAATTTAATAATAAAAGGCTGTCTTATAGAATAAAATAAAGATTAAAAACAGTTTTTAATAAAAAATAAAATTTTAAACAAAATTTTAAACTGAAAGGCAAAAAATTATTATTTAATTTGAGGTAAAAGATAGATTTTTAAATAAAATT
>Ga0247611_10007974_pt1 | contig 13157 bp, 17 predicted proteins | sample 177DNAGHGhighgp2_FD_192422 | JGI IMG/M metagenome (GOLD analysis project Ga0247611, IMG submission 192422) | Sheep rumen microbial communities from Palmerston North, Manawatu-Wanganui, New Zealand - 1770 DNA GHGhigh gp2 | ecosystem: Host-associated > Mammals > Digestive system > Stomach > Rumen... | reverse complement strand
TCTTGAACATCTGGTAATAAATTTTGTTTTGTTTTATGTGTATCTTGAACATCCGGTAATAGATTTTGTTTTGCTTTATGATTATCCTATAAATCGGGAATTAAATTCATATCGGCTTTATGAGTATCCTATAGATCAGGAATTAAATTCATATCTGCTTTATGTTCATCTTGATTATCAGGAATAAGATTCATATTTGCTTTATGATCATCATGTTCATCAGATAATAAATTTAATTTTGCTTTATGTTCATCTAATTCAGTTGGAATTAAACTTAATTTCACTTTATGATTATCTGATGTATCTGATATTAAATTCATTTCTGTTTTATGATCATCATGTTCATCTGGCAATAAGTTCATATTGATTTTATGATTATCATGTTCATCAGGAACTAAATTTAATTTAGCTTTATAATCATCATGTTCATCTGGCAATAAGTTCATATTTGCTTTATGATTGTCCTATAAGTCTGGAATTAAATTCATATTTGCTTTATGTTCATCCGGTTCAGTTGGAATTAAAGATTGTCCAGGTTTGAATTCATCAAATTCGGGATAAACAAAATTTAGAGAAACTTTATAGTTATTATATAAAGGTCGTATTAACTCCATATCTGGTTTATCTAAATTGAATATAGGAGTTGTCATATTCATATCTGTTTTATCAGTATTAAATATGGGTGAAATCATTTCTAATTCTGTTTTATCTAAATTTCTTAAATCATCTGGAATTAAATTTAATTGATATTTATGGTCATCAAAAATTGGTGTAACCATATCATGTTTTTCTTTATCTAAATTTAATGATGCGTTTACCATATTCATATTGGGTTTGTTTGTATTGAATATAGGTTTAATCATTTCATGATGTGGTTTGTCCAAATATGGTGATATATCATAAATTAAATTTTGTTCTGTGTGAAAATCATTAAATATAGGTTTAATCATTTCATGATGAGGTTTACCCAAATATGGTGATATATCATAAATTAAATTCATTGAAGGATCATATACATCAAATCTTGGTCTTGTCATATTATGTTGTGGTTTGCCCAAATATCTTGATGTATCATTTATAAAATTCATTTTTGGTTTTGAATAATTATTGATTAAACTTGAATCAACAAGTCTGTAATAAACAGATGAATCTATAATATAAGTGCTGTTTAACATTTTCTAAATCATATGTCTTATATGATCTTTCATAGCTTCAATAGCAGGTTTTGTATTAATACCTAATAACGGCATACCAACAAAATAGTCATAATAAGATATATATGGTCTGTCTAATGTATTTTCCATAATTTCTTTATTATCTGTTCTTGAATCCCTTATAAGTGATGTTTTTGATGTAAATAATTTTGTTAAATATTTTTTAAGATCTCTGCCAGTTCTTATATTATAAATAGCATCTGTGACAACAGCATAATGCCATGAGTTATTTGGAATCATAGGACCAAATATAGGATTAGAACCATATAATTTATTAAAATCAGATGAATCACCTATTTTATGTGTGAGATTATTATAATATGCTTTGTATTCAGATGGAATCATAAACATTCTTTGCATCCATCTTGTTCTGAAATTATTATGATTATTTTGATCAACAGAATTATATGTTCCTCTTTCTTTAACAGAATCAAAATCACTAATCCAATTGACTTTAAGCGTTAATCCATCTATCTTATTTAATAATTTGTTAGAGTAATATGTTTTTACATTTTTAACATTTATAACAATTCTGGATTCTGCTTCTTTTTGTTGTGATTGATCAGAATAATATTCAGAATCAAATGATGGATTTATATTAATTTCACATGGTCCGCATTCAAATGCATAGATAGGAAAATAATCTTGATCTGTACTATAAGAACCTACACCATTATGTAAAATTCTTCTATCAAACACGTATATAATGAATTTAAAATATCTGTAAATATCTGGTAAAATCCATCTTTGCCAAACTTCATCATATGCAGCTTTTCTATATAATTCCAATAATGTTTTTATTTTTAAATCTATGCCTTCTATGCAATTTAATGTTATTTGTGCTTCTTTTAATCGTCTTCCTTGTTTAGCATTTAATTCTTGTAATTTATCTAATCCTGAAATGCTTTTAAACAAATACGGCATATCTTTTTGTATAGCATATAAACCTTGGACAAATTGTTTTATATATTGTGCTCTTGCATCTTCATTATTGTTTAACAAATAATTATATGCATTATATGTTGTTTGTAAATTCCAATTATTATTGGTTATAAATTCTTTAAAATCCAGATTTAATAACCCCATAGGGAATTGATCATAATCTTCAAAGTAAACATTTGTAGATTTATTTGTTGCCTATTGGTTTTTTATTGTTTCTAAATCTAATAATGAATAACCCCAGTCACCGAATTCAACTTTGAACATGAGTCTTGTTGGATCTTCAAAACCGGCAGCAAATACATCATTATGGGAATTAGACTAAAATTCATTCCCAAGATGAAATCGTCTTAAAATTTCATCTTGAGATACAAAACGTCCAGAATCACGGTATTCTGTATTATCTGTAACTTGATTTTTTAGATTTTTATATTCATCTGATTCTAAATTACCATTTAAAAAATCTCTTGAATCATCTAACCAAGTATTTACTTTATTAAAACCATTTACTATTGTTGAAAATAATGCCATTTGTTTATAAACGAATTTTATTTAACTGGTGATACAAATATATCTTTATTAGGTATATTTGGTGAATCAACTAATATTAATTTACTTGAATTTCTTGTTACTGGTGAATACATATCTTCTTTATAATTATCACCTATTTCATATTCATTCTCATATAATCTTATATTACATATATGGAAATCATTATACATGTTTTCTATTGTAAAATAATTTACATTAAAATCTTTTAATTCTATAGCGATATTATCATCATATAATATATAATCAAATAATTTATTTAATTCTATTTGTCTTAATTCTGATATAATCACTCTGATATTATTAGGAGATATGTCAAATAATAAATATGTCCATTTTAATAAATCCAATGAAATATTTATATTTTTAGTTATACCGTTGATATTTATAGATATTTCATTTGTTTTATATGAGATGTCAAATATTATTTTATTATTTTCATCATAGCCTCTTAATAAATTTATATTTGATGTTTTATAAATTTTCAATACAGATGTTGTATTATACCATTTGGTTAGTTTTTTATTTGCTTTTATAATTTCTGATGTACGTATTGCTATGCCTTTGCCTTCTGTACATGGTAATTCTACAACAGTTCCATTTACTTTGATTAAATTACCTCTTGTAATTGTTACATTATCACCTAAATTTAATTTTAACTGTGTATTTATAATGAAATTCCAATGTTGAGAATCTTTTGAAAATAATTTAAATTGTTTTATATTTGAAGTCTGTATTTTATTTTCTTCAGAATGACACCAACAAGAATATATTAAATGATTTCTTTCAGCAGATGTTTCATAAATTAAATCTGCATGATATTTTATATTTGTTGTTGCTTTATTGAAATTGTAATATGCATTTGATATTAATCTTAATTCAGAACCATAAATTTGATTACAATCAATACAGTCAATATCATAATCTTTAAGAGGATCAACATATGTTGTTGTATTATATGCTGTTTCGACAGTAGCATTATTATCTGCAACTTGTTGTGATATAACATCACCAAATAATTCCTCTTGTGTTACTGTTAAATCTTCTATTGATTCTCTGAATTCTTCTGTTTCTTTTCTTGATGCAGTAGGATTATATTTAGATAATGTACATTTAAAATATGTAGGCATTGCTGCCAATGAATAAATTACCTATGATGATTTAACTTCAAATAATTTATGATAAATCTATACATATACTATATCATCTTTTTGCGGTTGTGTATCTTTACCATATATTTTTTGCCAATCGGTTATATTGATACTGATTTCCAATGGTTGTTCATAATTTAACCCAAATAAATCTATAGTATAATTTCCTGCATTATAATCTCCATTATTAACAATAACATTTATAGGTTTAGGACATTCTAAACCTATATTGGTTAATGTATATTCTTGTAATACAACATCTTCACTGTTGATAACCGGTGTTGCTCTTGCCCATAAACATTCAGTTCCTACTGTTTCTGTCGCTGCATTTTGTATTTCCATTAATGTATTATATGCAGAAGCTATAATTTTATTAATATCAATATTGCTCATAATTATTCATTTAACAATTCATCAATTTTTTTATCTAATTCTTTTACTGTTTGTAAATAATTATCTAAATCATTTAAAGAATCCTCTATATTTTTTTTAAAGTTTTTTAATTGTTCTGTTATTTTTTCAGAAGATTTACCTTCTTTTTTCATTTTAATTATATTTTTAACAGAATATTCATCATTAAATATGGTTATATCATTTAATGATTTACTATAATTGTAAATTAACATATTTAATGTAGAATTATATGTTCTATATAATAATGTCAATGAACAAAATTTTGCAACATCTGTTTTAGAAAAACTTTTTATTTTTGTTATTAATTGTTTTCCTTTAAAAACAAATACATTTATTTTAGACAAATATGGTTTTATTTGATCATTGAACTCACCTAAATTCCGTATAGTTCGTGTCTGTTCCAATAAATCTTTATATCTCATTATATTATGATATGCAATATCACTGTTTGTTTTATCATTACCATATAAATCATATATTTCTTGTGGTGTTAATTTATGTTCATATGACCAAAATTTATTTTTATCTGAACGGGCATATGGAAGATATTTGCCTAATAATGTTCTAATCCATTTATATGTAGTATTTACATATTTTTTTACATCATTCCTATGATTAGCAAGCATATTAACTTCATAAGGATTAATTAATATATCATTATAACCAAATTTATTAGTTGTATATACATATGTATCTCCTTTATTAATTTTAGATATATAATTTTTTTCTGTATTTTTATATGCTTGTTCTGCCGTATATATAATAATATAATCATTTAGTGATTTTCCCCAATCTGTATTTTTTTGCAATACAGATGATTTAGAAAAAAATTGGCCTATTTTAAATTTCTTATTTAATGGTAAATAGTCATTAGTGTAATCACATATTAAATAATCATATATAAATTGTATACTTAATACTTGATCTTTATTATTTGGTGAATAATATTGTTTAATATTGTCTATATATAATTCTTTTAACATTGGAACATTTAATACAGTTCCGTCTTGTAATGTTAAATGTAACTGGTTGTTTTGTAAAAAATCATTAAAATCACGTTTAGATAAAGAATCAAGATACTCTTGTGAATTTTTATCAGTAATATTTAATTTATTAAACATATTATCAATTGATACTAATACTATACTTTTATCATTTGTAACCACTTGTATTTTATCATCTTCAGAAATAAAAAATGCAATATGATCATCTAATAAATTCAATACTTTTGTTTTTAATGCTTGATCTTTTTTAATATCTGAATATAAATATGTTTCAAAATTACTGTCATTAATATTAAATAAATCTACTGGTTTTTGAAAATAATCAAAATTATTTATAATATCTTTAAATAATAACGGATCTGGTTTTACAAATATATTTTTTATTTCTTTTATATATTTTTTTAAAATATCCATATATTTATTATATAAAGCTATAACTTTTTCATCTGAGTTAATTTTATCATACATATATGTTTTATTTGAATTATAATTAGGATAATTACCAGATAATGAAATTATTGGAGATAATATTTTATGCATTTCATCTTTAAGTTCTTTCATTTTTTGAAATGATTTAGATTTAGGTGATATATAATATTTAAACATTCCACCTGTATCATTTAATAATTTAGTTATAAATATATTTGATGTTATACTTTCATTTAAATAATTTTCTTTAATATAGTTTTTAAAGTTAAATTTCATAATTTATTATATATTAATATATTTTTTATATTTATTAAAAATAAATATAAAAATAATATTTTAGGTTACAATATTAATTATAAAATATGGATTGGACATATATAATTGATGGTGTAGAACAATCTGCATTAGATTTTAAAAATTCTGTTGTTAAAATGACGGGGTTTGGGCAAAAAGCAGAAGATTTAGATGAAGCTATAGATTTATTAACATCTGAATCTTACAGTCCTGTTTATACCGCATATAATAATGCTTAGAAATTAAGTTTACAAAATAATAAACAGGATGGATTTATACCAACAGCAAATATTCAAAAGACAGGAACAACTGAATATGGTGCATGGGATCCAAGATTATTAAGGGTTGATGGTTTTTTAAGTACAGAAAGAGGAACAAAAAATCATCCTGTTATTGTACCGTTTTCATCTGCATCAGCTGCAAGTGCTTTTTATGATTTAACATTCCATGTTGAAGCATCTGTTGCAAATGAATTAAGAAAAAAAGAAAAAGATACTGATGGTATTGATGATGAAACTACTGTATCAAATTTAAACCAATTTAATACTAATGATGCAAATTTAAGAACTGGCGGTTCAGAAAAAGTATTAATGGGTAAAAAAACAGAATTAGACAGCATAAGAACAAAAGGTGATAATTATGGTATAGCATCTATTGTCAATCCATATACATTAACAAAATTATGCGGTGGTTTAATATTAACATCCAAAGACAGAAATGCAGAACGCACAATAGAAAACAGATTATATGATATAAGAGATCAAAGAAGATTTTATGATAAATCCGTTGAAACGCAAGATGATGTTTTATCTATAACAAATCCAACCACAACCAATATAATAACATATAGTAATAAAGATCCATGGGGAAGAACACCATATTTTTTTCAAGATTTTGTATTCTGCAAATATTGGAATATTATACCAAATAACAGGTTAATAACCTTAAGAAAATATCATGCGCCTGTTTATGATAATTTACAATTTGCAGAAATGTATGATGAAGGAGGTAAACCTGATAATATTCCATTTGCTCCTATTGCAACGGTTTTAACATATTTTGGTGAAGAAACTGGAAATACATTACAAGCATTAACATCTTTTACAACTGGTGTAAAATGGCAAGAAATAACTAATGATATTAATAATGTAACTGGTGATTCTGGCGATAATCCTCGAGCAACAATTGATAATATGTTTTCTAATGGTTCAGGTTTTACTGGAGCAACATCTGAAATTGTACAAGGTATATTTAACAAAGGTAATTTATTAACATCTAAATTAATATCATTTGGTAAATTTACCGGTTTATTATCTCCTAATGGTTATAGTAAAAATCAAGAACAAAAAATTGTTGATATGTATAATGCAGCAAATGTTGATCCTACAGATAATTTATATAATAATAAAATAATTGGTCCTGTAAATAGAATAAATGCAACAAAAGCAAGAGATGCTGGTATTACATTTGACCATAAATTATCTTTAACTTGTGAATATGTATCAAGACCAATTGGTGGTGTAAATACAAAAGCAGCTATGTTGGATATTTTAGCAAACTGTATGGAAATTGCATCTGTTGATGCTATGTTCTGGGGTGGTGGTTATAAATTTATGATTAACCCTCATACATATCCGTTTAAGAATAATCCTTTTACAAACAGAATTATGGGTGATTTATATAAGGGTAAAATTTTTGGAAAAGACGGTGCATTAGCTCATACTGTCAGCGGTGTATTATCATTAGCAAAAAATGATCAAGGTGAATATAGTTGGGAAACTGTAAAATCACAGATAGGTGAATTTTTTGGAAATACATTAGGTGCATTAGGAGAAATATTAGGTTCTATATCTAATGCTTTATTTGGTGACAATAATACTATAAGCGGATGGTTAAATGCAGCAGAAGATTTTGCTGCAGGTGACAGTGAAGCAAGGAAAAAAGCCATATAGGCAGGTAAAGATAAAGCCAATAGTTTTTTTAAAAATGTAAATGAAATGTGGCATTCATAGGTTATTCAAAATTCTATTATGCCTAATGTAAAAGGTATGCATGCATTATTAACAGGAAATCCTGTTGGTAACTGGCATGTGACAGTTGGTAATCCATTAAATCCTATTATGGTTATAGGTAATTTAATTTGTACTGATATGCGATTTGAATTTTCAGAAGAATTAGGACCTGATGATTTTCCATTAGAGTTAAAAGTAGTTTATAATTTAGAACATGGTATGGCAAGAGATAAAGGTTCTATACAATCTATGTTTAACAGAGGTGGTGGTAAAATATATGAATTACCAGATTATATTAGAGCATCATCTGATTATGAAACTAAAGTTGATGATTATACCGGTCCGCAAACAAGTGGTAAAAATGGTTGGTGGACTCCAAAATTTTTAGGAACAACAACATTAGGTGCATCTGGATATAATACATATAAAATTTCTCCTCCTAAACAATTGGCAACTAATGCGCATACAGATAATGTGTTTATAGCTAAATTTACACCTGTTGATGTTGATGCAGCGATAAGTAATATAAAAGGATATACAACATTCTTAGGTGAGAATCGTGGTTCAATGCCTATAATAAGAGGAACAGCAATGACAAGAAAATTTATGAATTGATTTTTATGTTTAAATATACATTAGATAGTAAACCAACAATTAAAGATCCTAAAGGAAATATTATAGTTGATTTAGTTAAACCTTTATTTAAAAAAAATTCTACGGGTGTAGAAGATTATTTAATCAGACGTGTTGATTCAGAAAAATATGCAATGCGTCCTGATCTTGTATCATTTGCAATGTATGGTTCTGATGAATATGCAGAATATATTTTAAAATTTTCTGGTATATCTAATCCTTTTACATTGAATGATGATGATGTTTTAAAAATACCAAATGAATCAGAAGCATATGGTATGTTTGCTGTTAATAAACAAGATGATGATAAAGCTTCTCAAAAAGCAAAAGAAGCTGCAATCAGAAACAGTTTTAAATATTATGATCCTGAATTAAATCAATATAAGAAAGATGGACAATCATATAGAGATTTAAAAGCAAAGAAAATACCATCAGGAATTATTGATGCAGGAAAAATAGTTAACACAAAAGGAAATATTATGGTTCCTTATATATCAGAAGATGGAAGAACATCAGTAACAATAAGAAATGGTTATGTTTATTTTGGTGAAGATTCTGGATTAAATATAGCTGGAACAAATCCTGTTCAACAAGCAGCTAATATAACTACTGCAATACAAAATGCAATAGACAATACAGCGACAAAATTATCAGATTCAAATTGTTTATATAATGGAACAAATTTAGCTGATTTTGTAAGAGCAAATTTTAATAAATAATTTTTTAATTAACTATGAATACAAAATATCCTTTAAATGGTAGATATACAACATTAGGTGATTTGGTTCATGAATATGGTAAATATTCTCAATGGCCTGATGATATTTTAAATAAAGAAGAAGAATCTCAAAAATTATATAAATTTTTTTGGGATGGTATAAATCAACCTTTTAATGAACTTATTTTTCCTAATAACAGTGAAAGAGCAGTAAAACCATATGAATTAGTATGGTTTGATAATATATATTCAAAAACAGATAAAAATCCTGATGGTAAACAATTCAAAATTATTCAAACAAGTGATAGTTCATTATTTGGATTTGGAAGAGAAATTGTTGCATATGAAATTCAAAAAAATGAAGACTTGAAAAAAATAGGAATTCCATTCAGATTCATTATACCAAATGATAATCAAGACAGATATTATTATAATTATAAAACATCTGATGGAGAATCTGTTGTTCTATATGCATTAAGAAATATTATAGATATTTGTAAGAAAAACACATTAGACGCTAGTATATTGTTATTTAATTCAGAATATAAAAATATAGATAATTCAGATAATAAAAAATTATATATAATAAATAAAACTGAAATACAAACTGAATTATTTCCATGTTTATTGTCATATGATATAATAACATCACCATTTTTAACATTAGATGAAATAAGAGATAAAGATAACCAAACTGATTTTAATAAAAATAATTTATACAAATATGCTGAATTATCTTTATTTGATAGTAAAACAGATTTATCAAATTTAATTATATCAAATAACGCATATAATTTATTAGGTGAAGTTTGCTGGACTAAAAATTATGTTCAATATCCAAATTATACAACAGATAATAAAAGACCTAAATTGAACAATTCATATTCAGATTTATTTACTGAAGAAGATGGTGAATATCAATTAAAGGTTGATGGTAATAATTTAAAATTTGATGATAACTTATTATTAAGAAGTATATTTTATTTTTTAAATAGAGATAACTTTAATGAACAAAATTTTAATAATAACAACAATGGATTTCAAAAAACATTTGAAAATGCATTTAATAATTATGATAATGATATAAATTATTATACAAATGAAAATCTATTTAAGATATTTTATTTTTGTAAATTATTTTTAAATTCTTAGAGATTTTATTATAGTTATATAACATCTATAAGATTTATTCCTATTAGTGGAATATCATATGCGTATACATAGCCTATATTGAGATGTGATTTAGGTATGTTCAAAGAGATTATATCTATAACAATAGTCAGTGGTAAACATTTATATAAAACTGCATTGCCAGCAGGTCCGATAACAAATAAAACATCAATAACTTTGGAATTAAGTGCTAATGTTTTATATAAAGGTTTATCAACTGTTCAAAATATAACATTTCCATTGGTGTTAACATTTGGCAATATTGATAATTGGACATTATCAGAAGGTGATAATTTTTAGACTAAATATAAATGGGTAAGATTGATTCCTACACATATAACAAATATTCCTTCTATTACAGATAATACAAATCCTGCATTAATACAATATGGTGACAACACATATTTTAAACATTTATTATCTGATAATGATTCTTATATCAATACTACAGATGCGTCATTAGGTATTATACCTTGGCCATTAAATGATGACTCTTTAGAAATAGGTAATTTAGAAGCATTATATAGAAAAAATATACAATTTGAAGAGGATGATGTTGCAGATACATATGACATTAATACATTTAATAATGATTTAACAATTTATAATGATGTTATCAGTCAAAATATCATGCCATTCGGTAAATTAAGAATACATAATGTATTCGCAGATGATACAGAAGAATCTGCAATGAACTCATCATATTATATAGATATAAATTTATTAAGAGTAAAAAATTATTACTTTATAACAGATTTTGTAAATTCATTACAAGGTGTTGATTTAAATATATATTATAATCAAGAAGTTATTTATAATAACAATAATTATATTATCCCCAATACAAATGTATTTGTTATAGAAAGAAGTATGAATAATAATTCAGATATTGATAGTAATCCTGAAGAATATTATAATACTTTATAGAATAATGACAAATATTATGTATTGTCAAATAATACTTTTAATAATCCTAAATTTATATTATATATAAAAACAACTACAAAACAATTTAAGTTGTATTTATCCGGGGCTAAAGAAGTTTATAATGATTCTAATAATCAAGGTAGTGAAATAGAATATACAAATTCTGTAGATACAGATTGCTTGCAATTTTATTCAAAAACGTCAACATCTACAGAATGGACGTTATTTAATAATATAAGAGCATATAATTCTTCAGATACAACATCAACAGAACCGTTTTATCAAGTAATGAATTTAAATGGTATATCATTTTTAAAGATTGTTATTAAAAATCAATCAAATACAGATGAAAAATATTATTATATAAAAGTATCAAATAATAAAGGAGATAAACAAATAAATATTTGTCCTTTATTTACTACAACATCAAATATCAATAATCAAACATTACCAGAACAACGATTGGTGTCTACAACACAATCTCAAACTATTATGGAACAAGAAGATTTTAAATGTGGTTATGTATTATATGAAAAATCTGATAATTATATATTATATTCAAACAGAGTATCATTCAATAAAACATCTTCTGTAAATACTGCAACATTGTCCAATTTATATTTAAAATTAACATCATTTAATGTTGCAGGTTCTATAATAAGTTTATCCAATTATATATATGATGATATTCCTAATGATATAAAATTATATACATGTGTACCGTATAAAAATATAGGAACATTAATATATTATAAGTTTAAAGATTATAATAATTTATTTGAAGAACAACAATTGGATACTATACCGGAAAATGATCCAAATAAAAATATTTATATATCATTAAGTCCTATAACAATAGTATAGTTTATTCAAAATAATTTAATCAGCAATTTAAAATTAATTAAAATATATTATAAAGAAAATACAACAGAATCTGTTATTGAAAATAATAATACATTTATAAATTCATATAGAAATAATGCTAAAATATATTTAAAAACAGATTCATTTAATATATTAAGTAATTTTATAAACAGTGCTATTTATATGTTTACATATAAATTAACATATAATACATATAATGATTTAACAAATGAACTTAATATGTATAGTTATACATTTATAACAAATGATATGACATACAGTATTAATAATATATCTAATTTAAATATATAGAAAAATAATCAGACTATAATAAAATTAGAAAATGAATCATTACAAGTAAAACCAGATAATACAATTTGTATAAGGGTTTATATGGAACATATAACAGATAATTCAAATGGTATAGGAGAACAAAGTAATATTAATATAGAATTTTTAAATATAGATTCTAATTATATTCAACAAGTTGGTTCTTGTTATTTTGTAAATGCATCTTCAGTATCATTTAAAATAAAAGTAACTATGAATAATAATCAAGAAAATTATTTTTATGGTATATATGATTCTGTTTCTACTATATTTACAATGCAAAATGAAAAAACATATAATAATATAACAAGTGATTTAACAATAATAGGAAAATTAAAATATTAAAATTAAAATATTATATAATTAATAATTTTATTAATAAATTTTATAAACTTTTATTTAATTTATAAATATAATAAATATTAAGAGTTATTATGAATTTATATAAATATATGGTTTTTAGATATTTAATTACAGTCATTGGAAGAATTAGTATTTAGATATTTTAA
>Ga0247611_10007972_pt1 | contig 13157 bp, 17 predicted proteins | sample 177DNAGHGhighgp2_FD_192422 | JGI IMG/M metagenome (GOLD analysis project Ga0247611, IMG submission 192422) | Sheep rumen microbial communities from Palmerston North, Manawatu-Wanganui, New Zealand - 1770 DNA GHGhigh gp2 | ecosystem: Host-associated > Mammals > Digestive system > Stomach > Rumen... | reverse complement strand
GTCTCCGGGCATATAGTGCGAAAATGACTCCCCCTTCCCCCTTCTCAGAACGAGAGACCCTCAGAAACGCCCGTAAACGCCCCGTAGAGCGATTTTGTGAGTCAGACGATGATTTATATTACCCGACCCCGAAAAATCGATTCTGAGCCATTCTGAGCGGTCGTTTTTTTCAGAAGCTTCTCGAAAGCGTCCCGATCTCGTTCAAATTCCTTCTCAGCTCCACTCTTCGAGACTCCGACGATGTTTCCTGAGTCATCGAAGCGAGTGATCGTCCGCTTGAGTGAGTGCTCTTTGTTGTGACAGTCCTGACAGAGACACTCAAGCCGATCGGGATTGAGACTGATCTCCGGGTCGTTGATGTTCTGAGCGTTGAGATATATCTTGTGATGACAGATCGTCGCCGGACTTCCGCACCTCTCGCAAAGATAGAAGCGACTCGTCATGTAAGCCGTCGAGACCTTCTTCCATTCCTTCGAGCGATAGAAGTCACGAGCAAAGTCTTTCATGACTCGATCGATCTCGCTCTGATCGTGATCGCCTTGAGAAGAGCGTTGATCGTCCTTGTGAGAGCCTGATCGTCGGCGTGATCTGCATAATACCATTGAGTCAGAAGAAGTCCTTCGACGACCTGACAGAGCGGTTCGGCGATCTGATATTCCGCACTCATTCCCGTCGTTGTCTCGATATATCCCGGAAGAGCTGAGATCAATGAGCTGATCAGCTCGTCGTTGTTTCCTTCGTCAACGTGTAGAACGTTGCAAGCTTCGGATAATGTCATTGTTTTATACCTCACTTATAAATCGAAAAGGGAACAAGGGAGTCACTCCGCTCGCCTTGCTCCCCCTTCTTATAGTTCGGAGATCATGGAACTCAAAGCACATGAATCTCGCTGAATACGATCATCTTTCCCGAGTGTCATCACGCCGGAGACGATCGTCGTCAGTCTGTTTAGGTTGCGGAAGCTTTGTACATCTTGACGAAAGCTTCGTTCACGATCGGCTTGCTGTCAGCGATCGCAAGTGCTCTGTAATCGATCACGCCCTTCTTGAAAGAGCTTTCACGAGAAGCTTCGATCGTGATTCCTTCCGGCATATTGTAAGCGAGATACTTCGCAAAGTTGCCGAAGTAAACGACATCGTCGGCGATGTTGTCATCGATCACAACCGGGAAGCCGAGAATCTTTCCGATAGACTCGTCCTTCGGGTCAGCGATGAAGATCGGACGCTTCGCCGTGTCGAGCATACCGTAAAAGACATTATACAGAGTAGCGTTGTTCATAGCGATCTTCGCTCCCTGAGAATAGCCACGCTTCAGAAGAGAAACGAGCTTGATCACGTCAGCATATCCGGCGGTCGCACTGGAAGCGATCTCGACGGCGTTCTGAGTAGCTCCGGCGGTCTTGACCCAAGTGATAGACTCGAGTCCCTTGCCCTGATTGTTGGTGTTGCCATTGATCAGAGCATAGTCGATCGTCTCCATGACGCAAGCGGTCAGCTCGTCCACGAGATAAGCTTCGAAAGCATTGATCGACATCTTGCGAGCCTTTGCGGAGATAGAGAACACTTTCATGATCTCATAGCCGTCGAAAGAGACGGAAGCGACGGTCACGTTCTCGCTGTCGACCGCCTGAGCTTCTGTATGCCATGAAGCCTTAGTCGAAGGAGTTCCGACCGGGATTGCGATCTTCGTCGGGATTGCGAAAGCTCTGCACTCTCCGATAATTCCGCCCATTGTGCGAGCCTTCTTCACGACCTCATTGAGAGTCTGAGTCGGGAGAACGGCGGAAGCGTTGCTCGAAGTGATGAAAGCGTCATTTCTCTTCTCAGCTTCCTTCATGCCGATCTCGAAAGCTCTCTCTTCGTCAGAAGTGAGCTTCTGATCGAGCATAGTCTTGAAGAAAGCGGAGCGATACTCTTCGGACTCGAAAACGTTGTCAGCGTTGAAGGACTTCGGAGCGTCGTCACGAGAGCCGATCAGACTGAAAGCGGAACGCTTCTCCGGCTTCTGAGCCTTCTCGTCGTTGTTTCTCTTCGCCTGAGCGATTCCGGTCAGCTCCACGTTGAGAGCCTGAATGTCGACGTTCTCGTCGGTCTCAATCATGTGATTGATCTCATTCGCTCTCGCTTCGAGCTGATCGTTTGTGTGGTTCTTGTAGAAGTTGAAAGCTTCTGCTACTGTATTAAATTTCATTTGAATTTACCTCGTCTTTCTGAGAGTCGTCGGAGTCCTCTTCGAGACTTTCTTCGACCTCTCTGATAAAATCTTCGAGTCTCCGATGATTCGGAGTCTCTGCTTCATGAGCGTCGTCTTTCCGATCACGATCGGGACGGGGAACGATGAAGTTCACGGTCAGATAGTCATAAGACCCGAGACCGTTCTTCTTCTTCTGAACGTTGAAGTTTGCCACCTTCACACGCTTCTCATCGGCGAGATTCTGAATGTCGGAAGCGAAAGCGAATGTATACTTCGCATATCCTGTTTTTCTGCTCATCTCAGTCACCTCTCGTTATCATGTTTACGACGTTCTTGAGCTTCTCGAGCTTCCTGAGTCGCTCTTGACTCTCCGTCATGACTGATCTCGCTTCTACCGAAGTTTGACCGTATGCCGGAAACTGAACGATTGAACACTCATAGACCTTCTCGATCTTGTTGATCGTTCTCGTGTTGGTTTTCGGGTCATAAGTGTCGCCCCCTTCCGGGACTTTGAAAGCGAAGCTCATTCCGTCGAGATCACGCCGTTTCACGGACTCATAGACCTCTCGAGCACTTTCCGTCGCCGGGAGAGTTGCTCTGATCGTCATTCCTACCGGGTCGACTTTCAGAGTCATCGTTTTCGGAGTCCTTGCAAGCGGAACACGGTTCAGATCGTGATTGAAAAGAAGTCTCACGTCTGAAAGATCAGCTCCGTCGAGAGCACCGCTTCGAATGATCTCCGTGTAAGACCCTACCGGGTCATTGATTGTCGTCGGTTGATCGAATACGATCGCCCGTCCTTCTATGGTCATAGCGTCGTTGATCTGAGACGCTCTGATCTCTGATATTCTTGTTTCTTTCATTCCTCGTCACCTTCCTCGTCGAAGTCCTGATAGACCTTCCGACAATATTTCCGAGCGGACTGTTCGATCTGATCAGCCATTGAGAGAAAGATCGCTCTGAGCGTTCCGTCAATCTTCGGCTTCTCTCCGTTCATGAATGAAAAGAGAGCCTTGATCAGTTGTCCGGCTTCTTCGTCGCTGAGAGACTCGAAGATCGGAGTCCATGCCTTTTGAAAAATGACCGTGTTGATCGCTTCGACAGCATACCTCACGACGCTCTCACCGCCCTTCTGAGCGGTTTTTCCGTCCGCTTTGGTATCTTCTCCACCTTCACCGAGAAAACGCTTCTGAGAGCCTTCTGAGCGGTCTGACAGTCACATCTCTCGCCCGGGTCGAGATTGCTTCCGCAATATTCGCAAGTTCGATAATAAGTCCGGGTCATTTCTTGTCTCCGATCTGATACTTGTTCGCCTGATCAGCGTCGATCATGTTCAGAGCTTGAAGTCTCCGATTACCGTCAGCCACTCCCGGAAGATTGAGAATCTCGAGAGCCTGATTGATCGTGAGAAGTCCCATCGGCATAAGCTGAGCGATCAAATTGACTTTCGTCGAGTTGCTCGTGAATTGAAGCCGTCCCGATTCGAAGATGATCTCATTTCCGAAGGACTGTTCTCGCTCCGTGAAGAGCTTCGCTGTCATTTCCTGACTGAGAGCCGTTGCGATCGGCTCGATCGTCGACTCGTAGAAAGAAGCGAACTGATCTTCTGTATATGACGAGCTGACGATCTCTTCTGTCACGCCGAGATAGCTGAAAATCTTCGATCTGATCGCTTTTGTCTGATCAGCGTCGAGAATGATCGGCTTGCTCTCGATCGGTTGATAGTCCATTTTCTGATCAGTTGCGACGACTCCGCCGTCGTTCCCGATCTCGAGATAGTCGTTGACGAAAGCGTCACGCTCTTCTTTCAGCTTCGTCGGGGACATGATCTGAGTGAATTTCAGTATTCCCCGGATAGAAGCTCCGCTTTTAATCCCGGCGATGATTCCGTCGTTCTGAGTCTGAGCGAGTTCGAGTCCCGGGACGATCGCTGAGTTGTCAGCTCCGAGAATGTCGTCGTCGTTGAAGAATCGTCTCAGATGAATCACGTCTCGATATGAGAAAATGATCTGTCTCCCGTTCCTGATCGTAAACTGACAGAAGAGTTCTCCGTTCTGATCAGCGAGAAGATCAACGTGACTCGCCGTGATCGGATAGAGACCCCGGACGACTCCCCGGTCATCTCGATCGATGAAGGCGAAAGCGTTGTTATACAAGAAGAGCCGTGTCACGAGCTTATATGTGAAGTCGTAAGCACTCATGAACGGATTCGGTCTGACTTGAAGAAGGCGATTGAGCTGACAGTCTCCGTCGACTCGATCGTGATCTTTGTATTTGATGACGTGAGACCCTTTGAGCTTTCCGGCGTTCCGGGCGATTGCGTCGACCCCTTCACGATATACGTCGGAAGAGTAAGCGTCGCCGGAGTAGATCGAGAAGCTCGCTGTCTCTTCGATCATCTTTGATTTCTGAGCCGTCGTCTGACGGTTGAAGATTCGGTCGAATATACTCACTTTAATTCCTCACTTTGATCGTCGCTTCCGGCGTGATGTAGTATTCCGGCGAGAATCTGACGATCTCATTGTTCTTCATGGTCAAGCTCTGAATCGAGCTGAGAGCGACATATTGAGTCGCTTCTTTTAAGTCTTGAGAGACGATCGCCATGAATCCCGGGAGAGCCGGAGCGTCGACTTCGAGTCGTGCGTCGTTTATGATCTCACCGCTGACGAAGATGATCTCTTCGATCTTTGGTTTTTGATTCATCTCAGTCACTCCGATCACCCCCGTTTACATGGATTTCTTGACATACTTCGTCACTGTCATCATATCACATTATCGAGTAAATGTCAATTACTTTGCTTTTTCTGTTTACTCAATAGACAGAGAAAACGGACTCCCCTTGAGAAGTCCGATCATCTCTGTTTATATAGTTTTGAAGGGAATGTCGTCATCGTCATCGATCGGCTCGAACTGATACGACGGAGAGTCCTTGTCATACTGAGAATTTGTGTCCTCTTCGAAGAGATCATAGTTCGGACGATACTTGAAGAACGCTCGAAAGACCTTCCGTCCGTTTCTGTTCTTCATCGCCTTGAAAACGACCTCTTTCGGGATTGCTTCGGAAGCTTCGTCGATCTTGTCTTGCTTCTCAGACTTGAGCGTCTCTTTCTCTCCGCCCCGAGACCCCTTCTTCGTGAAGAATTTTTCATCTTCGAGAATCGAGAGTTGAAGTCCGAAGAGATAGTCGCAAGTGTACTCGATCAGACCTGACTCTTTGAAAGAATCTTCTCCGATCTTCTCTCTGTACGTCGAGCGAGCCATGTTCGAGATCATGAGAACGAAAAGCTCTTTGTCCTTCGAGAGCTTCTTGAGTCTCTTGACAGCGTCGTCGATTCGTTCCCGGTCGTCCATGCGTTGACCTTCGGGAGCTGAAATGATCTGCAAATAGTCGACGATCACGATCGGCTTGACCTTGTTCGCTTCGACATATTCCCGGACATAGCCGTCGATCATGTCCGCCGAGACCGTGAAGTCACACTCGATTATATTAAAACGCTGAGCCGTCTGAGCGTGAGCCTTCTTGACGGCGATCAGAGTGTCGTCAGAAGCTCCGTTCTTGATGTCGATGTTCGAGAAGTTGTTTCCCCCTGAGAGATAATATTTCCGGGCGAGAGACTTCGTGACAAGCTCGATCGGGAGCTGTTCGAGAGAGAAATATAAGACGGTCTCTCCCTTCTCGATCAGCTGATCGGCGAGCTGAACACAAAACGAAGTTTTTCCGAGAGACGTTGCTCCCGTCAGACAAGCGAGACCGGGATATAAAGTGAGATATTTGTCGATGTTCTTGAATCCCGTCTTTCTGTCTTTGTACTTCCGAAAATATTCGATGTCAGCTCCGAAAGCGTCGGTCAGAAGATACTCGCTGACGTTCGTCGCCTTGAAGATCGGTCTCTCAGCTTCGATCGCTTGAAGCTCTTTCGCCCCCTGAGAGAGAAGCTCCGTCAGCTTCGCCGGGTCAGACCTGAGAACGTCGTTCGAGTCCTTGAAGCCTTCCGGCGGATAGATCACGAGCGATCTGATCTTCTTTTCTTTGAAGAGATCAGTCAGAGATTGAGCGATCTTCTCGCCGGGTTCATCGTGATCGGCGACGATGACAGCTCCGTCGATCTTGATCTCCCCGATCAGCTTCTCGATCTTCGAAGGATAATGAGAAGCGATCACATTCTTCGCCCCGGCTTGAATCATGCTGAGAGCGTCGAGCTGACCTTCTGTCACGAAGTAGAAGTCGGAGTCTGACTGTTTGATCATGAATGTCGGAGCTTCGCCGGGAAGATTGTCGTATTTGTTACGATCGCCGGGATTGATCAGACGCTTCGTGAAGTAGTCCGTCCCCGGATAAGGAATGACGACGGCGTTCTTCTCCCGGTCATATCCGAGCTTGAATTTCTGAATGATCTCGTCGGAGAATCCTCTCTCTTTGAGATAAGTCTCAGCCGGAGACCCGGCGAGCTGAGAAGCGAAAGTCTCGATCTGAGTCAGTCGCTCCGGGTTGATCTGCTTCACTTCTTGTCTCACCTCTTTTCGTTCCGGCGTGAAGTCTCTTCTCGCTGAGTCGATCACGGTCACTCCGAGAGCCTGAGCGAGTCCGTCGTTGATCGCCGGGAAGTCGTTCACCGTGTCGAGATTGTTGATCTCAGCGTAAAGCGTGAAGATGTCTCCGCCCTTCTGACAAGCGTGACAATACCACCGATCACCGCTGAGATGAAAAGCTCCGTCAGAGTCTCGACCGCCCTTCGAGCCACTTCCGCAAAGCGGACAGACAAACATATTTCTTCCGGCTCTCCGGGACGGAGTCGTCACCTGAGAAACATAATCTCCGAGACGAGATCGGAGTTCGTCTTTGATGTCGTTCAATGAGTTCACCTCTTTCAATATGTTGTGCTGATCATACCCGAGAGCGACGGCGACAGCAACGTCGCTCGAAGGGTCAATGTAATGCTTATATAGCATATAAAGCATACCGGGATTTTGACCGATCGCCGAAAGCCTTGTATTTACTGACAAAACGACCGTTTTTCGACCCGTTCAGCGTCACCACTTTTACGGGGTAGCGTCACCACTTTTACGGGGTCAGTGTCATCAGTTTTACGGGGTAGCGTCACCACTTTTACGGGGTAGATCAGACGACTATATATTGATTTTTAATATCTGATCGTGACGCTGACTTTTCGGTTCTTGTCTCCCTTGTGAGAGTTCTCGACATAGCCTTTGATGAAGCCTTCCTTCTTGAAGTAGTCGAGAGCTTTCTTCACGGAGTCTCTGATCTTCTGAGTCTTGTTTCTCATCGCTGAATCGCTCTTGATCTTCGAGAGATCGAGCTGTTTGTATACGGTCTCATATAAGATCGTCGGAGAGAGCTTCGAGCTTCCCTTGATCGCAAGGATTCTCCGCCGGAGATAGCCTTCGAGAATGATCGTCTCTTCGTTCTTATTGTTCGGAGTGTCGAGAAGCTTCACGTCAAATCGCCCGATCTGATTCTTCTGCTGAGCGTAGTCGAAGAGAATCGGCGTGTCGAGAATCTTGATCGCTTCGACGGTCTGACCGTTCATGCTGATCGTGACTCTCTTTGCGTTGATTGCGTTCGAGTCGTACTTCGCCCGAGTGACTCTCTTGTCGAGCTTCGCTTCGTCGGAAGCGTCGATCTTGACGTGAGAGAACATGAGCTTCGTGATCGAGTCGCTGATCGCTTCGGCTTGCTTCGCTGAACAATGAGCGTTGCTCTTCCCGGTCATCGTCTGATAGATCATATTCGTCGTGATGTAGATGTTCCCACCTTCGACGAAAAGCGTGATGATTGCGTCGTGAACTTCCCGATCGAAAGCTGTCAGCTCCCGTCGTCCGTTGATCTGAACGTTCTCGAGTTCGGAGATGTCGATCGTGACCATTGTGTAAATAGTCTTTCGGCTCTTCGCTCTTGAAATGACAGCGACTCCGGTCTCTTCGCCGTCAGCGAAAGCACCTTCGAAAGCCTTGTTCGAGATCTTGTCGATCGGCGTGATGTATGTCGTCGGACGGGTCGCCCTGACTGAGATTCCCGTGTCGAACGTCAGCGTCTCTCCGAGCTTTCCTTTTTTGCTCGATACGAATTTACTCTTCGAGACGACTTCCGTGATCGCCTGGTCGATCATGAGCCGTCCTTCCGGGTCGTCCTTGAGAGCGTCATAATGAAGCCGGACGCAAGCTTTCACGTCATCGATGATCTCTTGAGTGTCGAGCCATATATCCGAGCCGTCGACCCTAAGATCACGAGCTGAAAATCCCGTCAGAATTTGACCGTCGTCACCGACTCCCGTCTCAGCGATCTTCTTGTAATAGTTGTAACGATTCGTGATCAGCTCCGTCGCCTGAGAGCGAGCGTCAGCAACGATCAGATCACGATCTCCGCCGAGCTGAGAGAAGTGTTTTCTCTCGATCTCAGACAGAAGCTTTCTTCTCTCGTTGGAAAATTCGTCTTGAAGAGCGAAGTATTCTTCACGAGCTTTCCGCCATGCTTCCGACCCCCGAGCGAGCCATTCATTATAAACTCGATCGACTTCGTCGTTGTGCTCTTTGAGCTTGATCTTGTACTCGTTGAGAGCCTTCTCATATTCGGAGAGAGCCTTCTTCGAAGCTTTCGCTCCGGGAAAGTCGGGAGCTTTCGGAACGACGATGTCCGGCTCGATCAGCTCGTTCGACGGGTCGCTCAGACGATCGATCTCAGCTCCCTTCTCTTCGATCAGCTTCTCATATTTCTCATGAAGCTCGTCGAGTTGCTTTCGCTCTTCGACTGTAAAGTGAATTATCATCGGCGTTCCCTCTCTTCCTTGAATCGCTTGATCTCAGCTTCGTCGATGTAGATTTTCCGATCGACGGTCTGACCGTGAATCTTCCCTTCTCTGAGATACTTTCTGAGCGTCGGGACGACGACTCCGATCATCTGAGCTGACTCGAGAAGATCGAAAGCTCGAGTATTATCTGTAAACTCAATCACGTCGATCACCTCCAATTATCCGGGCGACGGAGTAACGTCTTTTCGTCAACGGTCTCGAGATACTCTTTGAGAATCTTGTTGATCAAGTCTTTCAGAGAGAGTCTCTCCGTGTATGCGTGATCTTTGAGCTTTTCGAGAAGCTCGACTTCGACGATGAACGTCGCTCGAGTATATTCCGCCGTGAGACCTTCTTGAACGGGATTGTCTCTGACGATTCGATCGTTACGGGGACGACCGATCTTCTTCGGCTCTTCCGGCGACTCCGCCTGATTGAAGAGACCTGAGTTTTCGAGATTGAATTTCGGTTTACTTGCCATTGTTCAGACCCTCTCTTTCTATGAGTTCGTTTGTGAGTTCGTTGTATTGAATCGCTCCGTTGCTCTTCTCGTTATATGTGAAGATGTCCGTCCCGTTGACGGGAGCTTCGGCGAGAGCCGTGTTCTGACTGATCTTCGTCTTGAAGAGCTTTCCCGGGAACGCCGACTCGATCTGATCAACGATCTGCTGATCGAGATTCCTTCGGGAGTTGTAGAACGTTGCAATCACTCCGGCGATCTCGAGTCCGGGATTCATTCTCTTCTTGACGATGTTGATCGTCTGCATGAGCTGAGCCATGCCATTTAAGGCGAGAAAGTCAGCTTTCACCGGGACGATGATCTCGTCAGAAGCCGTCAGAGCAATCAGAGTCAGCACTCCGAGCGACGGCGGACAGTCGATGATCGTGAAGTCATACTTCTCAGCGACGCTCTCGAGAGCTTCCCGGAGAAGGAACTCACGACCGGGAACGCTTGACAGCTCGATCTCTGCTCCGCTGAGTCTGATGTCCGTCGGAAGAACGTCGAGATTCTCCCTGATCGGCTTGATCGCTTCGCTGATCGGCTCTCCCTTGAGAACGTCATAAGTTGTCAGATCGTCAGCTCCGATCTCTCGATAGCCTGAGCAAATTGAGAGAGACCCTTGAGCGTCGAGATCGATCAGAAGGACTCTCAGACCGTGATCGGCGAGACTCGCTCCGATGCTGACAGCACTCGTCGTCTTTGCGACTCCGCCCTTCTGATTGACGAAAGAGATCGTTTTCATTGAATAACCTCGCTTTCTATGCTATAATAAAGAGTGGCTCAGATGATTGAATTGATACTTCTGTTACTTAGCGGTTGCGGTTGTGCGATTTACTCTTCTGAGTCTTTTTTTGTGCTCAGATTCTCGATCTTGTCGAGAGCTTCCCATATCTCATGAAGAGCGAGATTGAGAGTGTCCGTGATCATCTCGTGACGGTTGATGATGTCGAACTTGTTGCTCTCAGTCAGCTCGAGAGAGTCGAGTCCGAAGCTTTCCATCATGAGAAGGATTGTCGACGGAACGGAGCTGAGAGCGGAGATTGCGTCCTGAGCTTCATTGACCACTTCGAGAGCGGTTTTTTCGGTTGTAGCGGTTGCGGTTGTCATTATGTTTTACCTCACTTTCTGAATGGAGTGAGCCACTCTGTCAATCATAATAACACGAGTAAACATAAAAGTCAACAAAAAAAAGAGAGCCTTCCGAAGAAAGCTCCCGGAGTCCCTGATCAGCTCGCCGAATACGGCTGAATGTTCTTCGGAGTCTTGCCCTTCGGCGTGTCCTGAACGTAGACGAAAAGCTCTGTCTTGTAATCGTCTTTCGTGTCGACTCGAGTGACCGTGTAGTATTTCCCTTTGTACTCGATGAAGGAATAAAGCTCGATGTCCTCTCGATAGTTGAACACGAAGATTCTTGTCTCGTCCTCTCCGTATTGAGAAGCTTCGAAAGTCTGACTCTGACTGAGCTGATTCGCATAGCACCATATCTCGCCGGGAGTCGAATAATAGTAAGTCGTGATATATTGTCCGATCGAGTCTCTCTCAGATCGAGAACCGATGAGACGACACTTCTTGTCTTTCTTGTAATAGATATTCGATTTCATTGTTTTCACCTCATATCGTTTGAAGATACTCGTTGTAATGATCGCAAAGTCCGACGTAAGCGTCGAGAAGGCTTGCGAGTCCGTCGATTCTGTACTTCGCCGAAGTTGCCTTCACGGGGACGATGTTTCCGTTCCGATCTGTCTGAATCCCCGTGTTCGTGATACACCATTTCAGAAGCGGATTGTTGTTGTAGTTCACGAGCTTCTTTTGAAGATCAGCTCCGAGCTTCTGCATCGGGAGAGAGAGCGTTTTCGCCCCTTGAATACATCTGATCATATTGAAGCCGTGATTCTGCATCTCGTCGACCCAATATCGAGCCGAATATGAATCGTAATAAATCCACGCCGGAGTCACGTCATACTTCTCGACCATTTCAAGAAACCACGCTGTCACGTCGTGATAGTTGATCGTGTTCCCCTGACAGAGACGGAGAAGTCCTGACTCGAGCCATTTGTCATAAGGGATTTTCTCGTCATGGACTCGTTGCTCGAAGTTGTCCGCCGGGAGAAAATACATCTGAGTCACATATCTCTTCTCGTTCTTGTCCATGAAGAGAAGCGTTGCACACGTCAGATCGGTCGTGATCGAGAGATCAGCTCCGCCGATCGCATATTGTCCCCGGAACGCTGAGAGATCGAATGTCTCTTCGTTGTTGATGTCATCGAAGGGAAGCCACGCCGTCGAGACGCTCTGAATGACGTTGAAGTCCTTCACGAGAACGCCCGTCAGATCGTGCGGACTATTCTTCGCTCTCTCGACCTTGCTGATCAGATCGTCGAGCTTCTTGATCGAGTTGAGTCCGGGATTCGCCTTCTCCCATTTCAACGGGTCGAAAGCTTCCTTCTTGTCGTCGAGTTCATACATGATCGGGAGAAAACGATCGTCTTTGATCGTGCCGTCAGCGACTCCGCAAGCGTATTTATACATATCATCGAAGATCGACTCTCTGATCGTTCCGGCGGTCGTTATCATCACGAAAAGCGGTTGTCTCCGAGCTGACTGACTCTGCTTCATGACCTCATAGAGATTCCGATCTCTGATCGAATGAAGCTCGTCAACGATCACGAGAGAGCTGTTCAGACCGTCGAGCGTGTCGCTGTTCTTTCCAAGCGGTTGCATCTTCGAGAACGTCAACGGGAAGTAGAGATCAGACTTCCGCTTCTTCGTGATTCCGATCAGCTCCGGCGATTGCTTGACCATGTTGACGGACTCCGTGAAGATGATTCGAGCTTGATCTTTCTTCGAAGCGACCGAATACACTTCCGCCCCGGGTTCGTTGTCAGCGATCAGACAATAGAGAGCGATTCCGCTGAGAAGAACACTCTTCCCGTTCTTCCGGGCGACATAGAACAACGTCTCACGATACTTCCGAAAGCCGGACTTCTCATCGATGAAGCCGAAGAGAGCTGAGATGAAAGCTTTCTGAAAGAGTTCGAGCTTGAGCGGTTGACTCGCCCATTCGCCCTTAGAATGACGACAGAAGCGTTCAATGAAGTCGATCGGACGCTGAGCTTTCTTCTCGTCGAAGATGAAGCCGTTCTTCGGGTTGTGAATGTCATCGGACAGCTTCTCATATACTCGCCGGATTCGCTTTGAGACGATACACTTCCCCGATCTCATATTCTCGAGATATTCGTCGATGTAGTTGCTCATAGTCCTTCTTTGATGAAGTCATAGACGGGATTCGACTTCTCCGCTTCCTGAGTCTTTCCGGCGAGATCGCAAAGCTGACGATATAGCATCGAATATCGCTGAACGGTCGTGTTGTACGACTTGAGAGCCGGAGATTCTCTGAGAAAGCTCTGTCTCCCTTGCTCGAACTGTTCGATCGTCCCGGTCTCCCTGACTTGCTTCTTGAGATCAGCGAGCGTCTCTCTCATAAAGATCAGCTCTTCGATCAAATTCTCACCGATCTTCTTCTTGTCAGACGGTATCTTCTCCAATATCTCCGAGAAGTCCGTCGAAGTAATCTGTTTTTTCTTCATACTGAGCCACCTCTTGTTATTCTGTTTACCCCTCCCCCGTCGGAGAGTCCGTTTCCGGGTTTTGAAGAG
>Ga0247611_10007971_pt1 | contig 13158 bp, 9 predicted proteins | sample 177DNAGHGhighgp2_FD_192422 | JGI IMG/M metagenome (GOLD analysis project Ga0247611, IMG submission 192422) | Sheep rumen microbial communities from Palmerston North, Manawatu-Wanganui, New Zealand - 1770 DNA GHGhigh gp2 | ecosystem: Host-associated > Mammals > Digestive system > Stomach > Rumen ... | reverse complement strand
TGGGCTTTCTTCGAAAAAACATGCGGCAAATTTACAGCGAGACACCCGATTTTGCAAATCTCACGAGCTATGTCGCTGATTATCAGTCCCCATTTTTTTAAAAATCAAAGACCGCGGAAAACAGGAGAAATCTCGGATATTTCTGTTGTTTCTATCAGGGTTACTTGTTGAGGCGCTTGGTGATGGTGCGGGAGCCGTCGTTGAGGGTGGTGACGATGATGTTTACGCCATCCTGAGGTTTCTCGCTGATGATGCCGGCGGGATTGATGTACTTCACGTCAACGACCTGCTTGTCGATGGCAATCTCCTCGACATCGCTCATCGAGAGGATGGCCAAGGGATAGAGGGTATAGTTGGTGAAGTAATCCTCGTCGGTGGTATGGATGCGACGCATGGGGGAATTATTACGGTTTTCCTCCCAGGGCTCATTCAGGTTGAATACACACAACAGGCCGAAGCGGTAACCTTCCTTCTGTGCCATCTCAGCCTCAAGAACCGGAGCATAGTCGAAGCTAAGTTTTACCGTCACCGAGTCGTTCTCGCTACACAGGCTGGGCACGCCATCCTTGTAGAAGAAGAAACCGTCGGCACGTCCAACTTCACTGCCCAGTGCGGTGAGGTAGTCCTCGTTCAAGTCATACTTGAATAACGTCAACTCGGGTAACTCCACATCGTCGAGAGGCGCCGGCGTGCTGTTAAGCACAAGACGCGGGTTGGTCGAGCCGTCCACGAGTTTGCCCTTGACGGTGCAAGGCGCGAGCACCTGTTCGTCAGCAATCGCATTGAACATCGCTTCATCCTCCGAGCAGTCGAGTGCAATCCAGTCAGGGTACCATGCCATCCATTCAGCATAGCCCCAGTCGGCATAGGTGTCATAGTAGATCTCGTTGACATTGTCGGTCACATAGACCAGTCTGCCCTTCTCGTTATCCACTGCGGCGGCGACATAGAGGGTGTCGCTGATCTTGTATTGCTGTCCATCCTCGCCCTCATAAACGACCTTCCACAAGCGCGTGCCAGGGTCGCCAGTAATGGTGATAGGATAGAGTTCCATCGTGCCCTCATAGTTGACAACCATACCCTCAATCGTGTACAACTCGGTGGGATCCACCTCAGGATACTCAATGCCGAACTTGTTGAAACCAGTCATCGATGCCTCATGAGCCAGTCCGTCCTCCACTTCGGCAGAAGTGATCGTGAAGAGGCCACGACTGTTGATGTCACTCAAGTGTACATCCTCGAAATAGACTTTATAGCCATCCCAGCCCTCGTCTGGGTCAGCGACAACAGACAGATAGCCCGTGCAATCGAAGGGCGAATAGTAATCCTCGTCGAGGATGGTCTTGGCATTGGCCAGATGGGCTGGTTCACTCGCTTCCACTTGCCCTCTGAAGGTGTTCTTCACTCCAGTCCATCCAGCAGGGATGACTGCACCGAGTTGATACTCCTTGCCCGTGTCACCATAGATGAGACCAGCATAGGCATTTCCCTCCTTGTCGAGCTGCATCACCCACAAGTGGTCATTGTGCTGAAAGTTGACATAGACATCGCTGATGAACTGGAAAGCAGTGCCGTCTTCCAGATCAGCAAGGTGCTGTATAGAGTCGAGCTTGAAGATGTCCGGGTCGATGGGATCCTCGGGGTCCGGGTCAACAGGGGCATCGGTAGTGGTCGTCACCACGATGCTTGCCACCTGGGCATTCTTGGAACCATAGTGGGTAAAAGTCACCGATGAGGCATTTCCCGTCCAAGAACCCACTGCGCCAGCGACACTGTAGTCACCGACATCGGCCAGCAGATCAAAGTTGGACGTGTTGGCAGCATTGACGGTAACGCCTGTAATGCTTCCCTCGGCAACCGAAAAGGTCACAGAGCCGTCCACATAGATGCGCAGCGTGTAGCTGCCCTGCGAGTTCCAGATACGCGTCTGGGTCGCGCCGTCGGCTGCCGACAGCGTGACACCGCCCACGGTCACAGCTCCAGCCTGGACCAAGTTGGTTCCGGCACTCTGGTCGGGCACGGCATAACCCATTGCAGTAATACCCTCGGCGGTCGAGAAATCAAAGGTCACCTCGGCTGCCATTGATGCAGAAAAGGCCCAAAAGGCCATCATGAAAAGAGAGAAATAACGGTTCATTGTGCACATTAATAATTAATGCTACAAAGTTACTGCCAATTACCGTAACAGCTGCAACAATGACCCGAAAAAAGTTATCAACAAGTGTACTTTTCTCGGGTCATTGCCTACAGGGGCATCCATCGTGACTACCTGGTGAACAGGAGACCGTTTCCATTAATGGAATATCCCTCATCAATATAGATTGACAAGCTGTAATAGTTGATGATCAACATAGCCTTGCCATTATCGATAGCCAGAGGATTGGCATTGCCTTGAGGATTACGTTCTCGGTCATATTGGGCAAATAGTTTGGGGCTTGCCACAAACTTGTACTCCACTTGTTCATCCTCGCTAAAACCTTTATGGGAACCACGAGCAGCATTGCAGCGGACGTTAATCAGCAAGTCATCACCCTTGGCCAGCGATCCTCCCCCATCAAATTCCACATAAGTCATCACAGAATACCCCCGAGGCACCGTGTTACCGCTGATCAAGCCAGTACTATAGTAGTGAGTCGATCTTGCCGACAGTCCTGAAACATCTATTGCCATGCTGCCCGTCACTACGTCTTGTGCCAGCAAGTCATGTGTACTGTCAAAGCCATAATACTGCTGCATGTAATGGAGCTTGGAGTCGATTGATCGAGCCACATCGGGGTCAACTTGCTTGAGCCACTCGTCATATTGTTCTCCAGTGACGGGGAACTGCTTGATGCCCGATGACACTAAAGCCTCACGGGTGTCTTTGGCCAACTGGCGCCGGGTGATGTTGGCAATGCTCTGCGGACCCACCGAGATGAGGAACAAGATGACAGCAAAGGATGCGGGAATCAACCAAATGCGCTTGTTGCGCGTGAAAATAAGCCACAAGCACACCGCATAACACCACACGTTGAATACCAGCAAATAGAGACGACTCATTGTGATACCATAGTCGGTCAATCGACGCACAATGGCTACCGTCATCAGGGTCAGCAATGGCAACATGAGCACCGGCAGCCAACGGGTCACACGCTGGAAGAGCCTGTTGCCTTCCTGGCGCTGTAGGGGATAGGAAAGATAGATGAGCAGCACCATGAGAGCCATGCTTCCCGACACCAGATAGCTCACGCCCCCCACCGGCAGCGACCACTGAAACAAAATCTTGGCCGCATAGACGTAGAGCGTGATCAGATACAATCCCAACAACGGCAAGAAAAGATATTGTACCACCCCCTTGGCAAAACGCGAGAATTCTGGTGCCTCGGTCAGATACTTATTCTTTCCATTGGGAATCAAGAGCATGAACAGTATCGGAGCCACCAAGAGCATACAGACGGTCCAGATGTCACCATAGACCATACTGCCGATGGAGATGTTGAACAACAGATTGAACGACTCGGCCAACAACAGCAGTCCCAAAGTCAATACCATACCTATCACTACAGACACAGCTATAGATACTGCCATGCGGATCGAGAAATTCCAGAACGGCAAGTCCTGGTCCTTGCGATAGAAACAGATGAAAAAGATGGCCAGAACAATGGCGACCACTGTCGCCACAACAGCTATCAACTGGGGCACAGAGAATCGGTCAATACCAGACAGATAGATGGAGACACCCAACCACAAGGCATGGACCGAGGCTTGAACCACCGTCGCGACTATACATCTCTTGAAATCCTCGGTGAACAGCGACAAGGCCACTGCAAGCAGAGCTCCCGTTGCTGAATAGAAAATCAGGAAGAATTCCTGCCTGGCACTGACCTTGCCACCATGATTCAGGAAGAACATGAAGCACGCCAAGAACAGCACAAAGATCATCGCCACAGGGAAGCGCTTGAAACTCTGAGCAAATCGTTTCACAAGCACACGAAGGGAAAAATGCTTAATCTTCTCCATCTCACCGAATGATACATTAGTATTCTATAATATGAGAACGTGAAAAATACCAAATAATTGTTAGTCTCTCAACCAAAATGACTTAAACATGATAAATAATCAAAAAAAGAACTCCAAAGAGCGAAATCGTCAAGCAAAAGCGTCAAAAAATTTGCACATTTTTAGAAATCGTTGTAATTTTGTGCCCATTAAAACGCAGTATGGCGGCTTGTCGCTCGTTAACATTTTGGTTGCGAGAGGAAAGTCCGGGCAACACAGAGCATCACATTTCTTAACGGGAAGCTGCGGGCGACCGTAGGGTTAAGGTGACAGAAAATAACCGCCCCACTACGGTGAGGTAAGGGTGAAAAGGTGGGGTAAGAGCCCACCGGGCACAGTGGAGACACAGCGCGCCGCACCACCTGTGAGTTGCAAGTTCATGTATACCGGCATTTAAGGGCTGCTCGTCCATTGCCGGGGGGTAGAACGCTATACCGTCGCAGCAATGCGATGGACAGATAAATGACAGGCACCTGCCACTGGCAGGCACAAAACCCGGCTTATAGCCATACTGCTTTTTTGTATATTTCTTGTCACGCGAGTGACTCAGGTTTAAAACTACTATCAATAACCACAGAGTATATTTATGGCACGAAAAGAAGAATTAGCGCGAATATGGGATCGCACGCTGGAGTACCTCTTCAACCAGCGACCGGCCTTTGAGCGCGACGGTGGCAAGGGCTACAAACCCGGTCTCGATACCGCATTGGCCCTTGACAAGCTCTACAATGAGCCCCATCGCCGGTACCGCATCATTCACGTTGCCGGTACCAATGGCAAGGGCTCAACAGCCCACTTGTTGGCATCTTGCCTGCAACAGTGTGGCTACCGTGTCGGGCTGTTCACATCACCACATTTGATTGATTTCAGGGAACGCATCCGTGTCAACGGCAAGAAAATCAGCCGCAACTATGTGATGCAATGGGTCAGCGACCTGCAGAAGAAAGATTTGGGCGGTCTTCAGCCATCATTCTTTGAATTGACCTCCGCCATGGCGTTTGATTACTTCGCCTGGCGCAATGTCAACATTGCGGTCATCGAAACCGGATTGGGCGGGCGCCTCGACAGTACCAATATCGTCACGCCCGAGATGTGTGTCATCACCAACGTCGGTCTTGATCACCAGCAGTTCCTCGGCAACACGATCGAGGAAATCGCTCTTGAAAAAGCGGGTATCATCAAGCACGGTCAGCCCGTTGTCGTGGGTCGGGCCGAGGGCAGCGTCAGGGAAGTGATTGAAGGTGAAGCCAAGCGGCTGTATTCCTCCATCAGATTTGCCCAAGACAAGCCCGAGGTCACCAGTTCACGACATGTTGATGACATGCTGCAGATGACGACCGTGAACTATGGCACCATCAATTGTGAACTCACTGGAGATTATCAGGTCGAGAACGTGAATACCGTTCTCGTCACCCTGAACATGCTCAAACGACTCAAGTATCGCATCAAGGTGAATGCCGTCCAGGAGGGTTTTGAACACGTCATCGAGAATACCGGGCTCATGGGACGGTGGATGAAGATCGGCGACAAGCCGTTGACCATCTGCGACTCGGCCCACAACCCACCCGCCATGGAGCAAGCCATGAGACAGCTGCGCCGGCAGCCTCATGAAAACATCCACATGGTGATGGGCTTCATGGCCGACAAGGATGTCACCACGATGCTGAGGATGTTGCCAGCCGAGGCCAAATTCTACTTCACCCAAGCCAACACTCCAAGGGCCCTGACCGCCAAGAAGCTATTGAAGCTGGCCCATGAGGCAGGTCATGACGGCAAGACCTACACCCATGTCACCGATGCCCTGAAGGCAGCAAGACAGCAAGCTGGAGAGAATGACGTGGTGTACGTCGGCGGCAGCATGTATGTCCTTGCCGAATTGCTTGCGGATATGGGATATGACCGTCTCTCGGACTGATCGTTTCCCAATCAACACGACAACACATCTTATTATTATATAGCACAGCCCCGCATGAAGTCATGCAGGGCTGTGTCGCTTGATAGCCAAGTTGTCACTACGGGATTCCATGTCAAAATGTCATCATTTGTTATATTGAGGCGATGCAATGTAAAACTAATTAAAAAGAGGCCTCCCTGCTATTAATTTATTTTAAAATGGTTGGCACAACTATTGCTATTGTCATTTTTAGTTGTACATTTGGCACAGATTTTGAAAAGTTAATTTTAACAGTTGAAATAATTAAAAACGTCAATAATTTAACATAAAGAGAACACATGAACAAGAATTTGAAATTAGCTATCATGCTTGTGGCTGCCTCTATCCTTGGATCGACGGTAACCATGATGGCAACGAGCGAGTTGCAGAAGAAGGGTGTCATCACCGATACTTACGTATTGAATAAGGAGGGCAATACCCAGAGTGAGGACAATGGCTTTGTCAAGACCGCGTCGCGCCCCGTGGACTTCAGCCGCGACTTCACTGACGTGGCCGAGAGCACGATCAATACCGTCGTCAGCATCAAGAGCTATGCCACGCCGCAACAGAACATGTATCAGGACTTCATTGACCCGTTCGAGTGGTTCTTCGGTCCCGGCTACGGCAACGGTCAGCGCCAGCGCAAACAGCAACAACAGCAGAAGAGCGAGCCTCAGCCCCGCGGCATGGGATCGGGTGTCATCATCAGCCCCGACGGCTATATCGTGACCAACAACCACGTCATCGAGGGAGCCGAGAAACTGGAAGTCACCCTCAACGACAACCACACCTATAATGCCACTGTTGTGGGCACCGACGACAAGACCGACATTGCCCTGATCAAGATCAACGCCAAGAACCTGCACGCCATCACCTTCGGCAACAGCGACGCCGTCAAGGTGGGACAGTGGTGTGTCGCCGTGGGCAACCCCTTCGGCTTCAACTCCACCGTCACCGCCGGCATCATCAGTGCCAAGGCTCGTGGCATGAACACCAATGACAATAACGGCAACAATGGCATCAAGGCCTTCATCCAGCATGACGCTGCCGTCAATCCCGGCAACTCGGGAGGTGCACTGGTCAACACCGCCGGTGAACTCATCGGCATCAACACGATGATCTATTCCCAGACGGGCAATTACAGCGGTTGCTCCTTTGCCGTTCCCAGCAACACGGTCAAGAAAGTCATCACCGACATCAAGCAGTTTGGTACCGTGCAACGTGCCGTCCTGGGCATCCAGTACACCGAGCTGACCTCTGAGAAAGCTAAGGAAGAGAACATCACCGCCACTACCGAGGGCATCTATGTCGCCAAGGTCACCGACCGTGGTGCTGCCAAGGAAGCTGGTCTGCAAGAAGGTGATGTCATTGTCAAGCTCAACGGTGCCCGCGTCAAGGACAGCGGTGAGTTACAGGAAGAGATGAACAAACTGCGTCCTGGTGATAAGGCCGAGGTCGAGTACTACCGCGACAACAAGCTCAAGCGCACTACTGTCACCTTCAAGAACGACCAGGGCAACACCAAGATGACCAAGCAGAGCGATGTCATGTCACTGGGATGCGCCTTCACCGAGCTGAGCAAGGAGGACAAACAGGACCTGGCCATCAGCAAGGGTCTGAAGGTGGTCGGCGTCAAGGCCGGCAAGTTCAAGAACGCAGGCATCCGTGACGGCTTCATCATCACCGACATCAACAACATCCCCGTTGACTCGCGCGATGACGTGGAGAACATCTACAACCAGATCATGCGCAGCAGCGACAGTGACAAGGTGATGTTCATCACAGGCTTCTACCCCACCGGCAAGAAGGTTTACTATGCCGTTGACTTGAGCGACGACGAGGATTGACAACTTGACAGGGGCACATTTCCCTGAGGCGTAAATGCAGCGTGATGGCAGCGACACGAGGTCGTTGCCATCACGTTGCATCAGTAGCCTGTCACTCATGCAACAAGAAAACGAGGAAAATATTTTTTGGCACGATTTTTGCGTTTTTCTTTTAAATATCAAAAATATTGTTGTACCTTTGCACGCTTAAACTCAACTAAAACTTAGATGAGACAACTTAAAATTACAAAATCCATTACTAATCGCGAGAGCGCGTCCCTCGACAAATACCTTCAAGAAATCGGCCGTAAGGAACTTATTACGGTTGATGAGGAGGTCGAGTTGGCACAGCGCATCCGCCAGGGCGACCAGGCAGCTCTTGACAAACTTGTCAGCGCCAACCTGCGCTTTGTCGTTTCTGTCGCAAAGCAGTATCAGAACCAGGGATTGAGTCTTCCCGACTTGATCGATGAGGGAAATCTGGGCCTCATTAAGGCAGCGCAGAAATTCGACGAGACACGTGGCTTCAAGTTTATCTCCTATGCTGTGTGGTGGATTCGTCAATCCATTCTTCAAGCCCTTGCTGAGCAATCTCGCATTGTCAGGCTCCCCCTTAACCAGGTGGGCTCGATCAACAAGATCAGCAAAGCCCAGTCACGGTTTGAGCAGGAGCATGAGCGTCGCCCCTCTGCCGAGGAACTTGCCGAGCGCCTTGACATCCCCGTTGACAAGATCAGCGACACGATGAAGGTCTCGGGTCGCCACGTCTCGGTGGACGCCCCCTTTGTTGAGGGTGAGGACAACAGCCTGCTGGACGTGCTGCCCAACAACGATTCCCCCATGGCCGACTCGACCCTGAACCAGGAGTCACTCGCCAAGGAGGTGAACCGTGCTCTGGATCAGCTCAGTCCGCGTGAGAGGGACATCCTGAAGATGTTCTTCGGCATCGGCTGCCAGGAGATGACGCTTGAGGAGATTGGTGCCAAGTTTGACCTGACGCGCGAACGTGTGCGCCAGATCAAGGAGAAGGCCATCCGCCGCCTGAAAGGCCAGAAGAGCAAGCTGCTCAAGGCCTATTTGGGATAAGACATGACATTTTAAGCAAAAAGGTTTCAGGCTGCCTCACAAGGGCAGCTTTTTTCTTTCCATCCCACCATTTACAGCCGATATTTGCCAAAAAAGGACAAAAACTTTGTCTGTGTGGAAATTTGGTTGTAATTTTACCACCAGTTTTATTTGCGGCAATATTCAATTTTCAATAAACAATTAAACTTGTAACAGACATGAAAAAGATTTTAGCATTAGTCTGCACGATGCTGTTGGGCATGGGCTTTGCACAAGCCCAGGTTCATCAGGGTGAGACCGCCGTCGGTGCCAATCTGGTTTATGGTACAGAAATCGAGAGTTTGGGTCTCGGTGCACGTTTCCAGTATGGTATTCTTGACCAGCTCCGTGCCGAGGTGGGATTCAACGGCTTCTTTGCACACAACCACAGGACATGGTGGGATGTGAACATCAATGCCCACTACCTGCTGGGACTGTGGAACAACCAACTGTATTTCTATCCTCTTGCCGGTCTTAACTACACGATGACCAAGGTGTCGATGCCTGGTGTAAGCTCTGACGAGGAGAACCACATCGGTCTGAACGTGGGTGCTGGTATTGAGTATGAGATCAACGAGCACTTCGGTGCCAACTTTGAGTTCCGCCACACCATCATCCGCAAGAGCCTTGACCAGGCCATCTTCGGCGTGGGTCTGAACTACAAGTTCTAACAGCATCCTTTATCACCTGACAAAAAAAGGTAGAGGGCCGTGCCGTTTGGCACAAGCCCTCTACTTTTTTTCATTCCATCGGCTCGCATGGGCCGAGTTCAATCCATTGGCTGGAGCTTGTCGATTGCACCCGACATAAACGAGGAGATGCCATCATCCTCGTCGTCCTCGTTGCCGAAAGCATCCTTGACCTTGATCGCGCAGAGTGAACGCAGCAATTCCAGGGTGGCGTTAGCCCGTGGCTGATCGGTATAGAAATGTCCTGTTCCGTTGAAGATGTCCTTCAGGCCAAAGTCAAAGTAGCCGTTGATACTGTCACTGTGCGTCTGAGCAAAAAAGCCGATCAATGCATCATTAAAGAACTCACGCACGGGTTTCATCTCATAGGCATACCCCTCGGTCTGCTCATAGTCCAGCACCTTGAGGTAAAGAATACCGTCAATCACACCGATGCGGATCATCTTGTTGTCATACTGGTAGATGTACTCGCCTTCATACAACTCGGGTGCCTGTCCCATGGCGTTGGCAAAAGCACTGATCTGTCGCACCACGCCGTCAGGGTCGGTCGAACGCGTCGCCAGCACCATGTTCCACTCCCCTTCGAGATGAGGGTCACGCGCCAAGCCGACGGTGAACGGGCCATCGACAGTTGAGAGGATGCTTGACAGGTCAATCTGACCGATATAAGGAATCTTGCCAAACATTCCCAGCAACTGCTGGATCTGCTTGAGCTTAACAAAGCTGTCGCCCTTGACACACATGGTGAAGATGTAGTCCATCGAGTTAGGAATGGCCTTGAGCACATCATCGCTGGGCTTGCCCAGGGTGGAGTTGAGCAACTGTGCATACTCGCTATTGTCGGCAGCATGGACAACGGTCTTCATCTCGACCTGCTGCTCGTCAAGGTCGATATTGCAGGTCACCGCATCAATGTCACTCTCGGTAAAGATTTCAATCAGCGGCATCTTCTTGGAGAGTTCACGATACACCTCGCTCTTGTTGAGAATCGTCCTCAGTCCCTTTCCCTGGATCCAGGCGTTGATGGCGGCATCCCCGTTATGCAGAACCGAAGTCACCTCCTTGTTGTCGGTGATGCTGGTAGCAGTCTTGGACAAGATACCCTTGGCTGCACGGGCAGCACGCGAGACTTCCATCGCCTTGTTCACTGTGCCGATGAGCAATACCTTATCGTCGATGACATAGAGGTTGTCACCCACATACATGCAATCCAGTCCATCCACCTTCTCAAAGTCACCGCCCACACGCAACTCAAGCGTCTTGCGAGCCTTGTCAGGATCATCAAGAGAAGCGATGAGCACCCGCCCGAAGGTCTTGACCGTGAAAAAAGCATAAGCCTTGCTGTCGGTGTCTATTCCCATCTGTGGCAAGTCGCTGAGGAGGATGCACAACGGCGAAGTGTCGTTGTTGTCAACCGTCTGCCTCAACGTCTTGGGCAGCACAATCTTACCATCTTTGACCATTCCTGCCTTCTTCAGGATATGAGGCACATCGAGACTCACCACACCGGTAGCATCGGCAGGTATCATTTTTTCAAGACCGTCACTGGCACATCCCGTCATCAGGAGGATGATTACCGTCATTGCAGTCAAGTTTTTCAGCCATCTATTCAGCATGACTATAGAAACCGATTATTAGATTATACATGTTTCATGTCGTGGCACACTGCCATTAACGACGGCACAAAGTTACGACAAGTTTGGCACAATACACGCAAAATTCACGGTATCTTTTCTTGTCCCATTCACTATTATTGATAGTATATATATTTTTTTGTCTAAATATCTATTGAGATTCAGAAAATAGTATTATATTTGAACGTTCAAAATTCCAATTATTTACAGAAACAATAACCACAATAACCAATCAAGGAAAAGGATATGAACGACATTACTGATATTCTCAGGGAACTGCTCGACCGCTACAGCAACACACCTGAACTGGATGAGGAGTTTGAGCGCATGATGCGCGAGGACGAGGAATTTGTGGAGGAATACACCCAATGGTGTGAAGAAAACGGCTACAACGTCAAGGACGGCTACCGTGACTTCATCAATGAGATCATTGAGTCTCAAGATTCCTACTGGGATAATTATCAGGAATTTGGAAACAACATTTAATACCATAAACTACTTTTCTATCAATTAATGACTGAATACAATAAAAGAAACCGCAGTTTTGCTGCCGAATGGGACCAGCAAGACGGCATACTCATTGCGTGGCCCAATATGGGAACCGACTGGGCACGCCTGATTGATGAGGTCACAGCATGTTATGTTGAAATAACGCGTGCTATTCTACAGGATGAGGACGAGCGAGTGGTGATTATCACCAACGACCCGACAGAGGTGCGCTCGGCATTGGGTCCTGACGTGGACTGGCAGCGCATCATCATCGCCGTGATGCCCATCAACGACACGTGGGTGAGAGACTATGGACCCATCACAGTCTATCATGATAATCAGTTGTCACTCGCCAACTTCACCTTTAATGCCTGGGGCATGAAATTTGCCGCCGACTGTGACAACCAAGTCAATTCCAGGCTTGATGAGCTGGAGGTGTTCAAGATGCCGTGGCTCAATTACCGTGACCTGGTGCTTGAGGGTGGCTCCATCGAGACCGACGGTAACGGTACAGTCATGACAACGACATGCTGTCTCACTGCCCCCAACCGCAATGACACCCTGTCCCACGAACAACTCGAGCGCACCCTTCTCGAACGCTTGGGATGTGTAAAGATGCTGTGGCTGGACCACGGCAGCCTCGTGGGTGATGACACCGACGGACACATCGACACACTGGCACGCTTCGCCCCTGGCGGCGTGATTATCTATACCGGTTGTGACAATCCCGAGGACGAACACTTCCAGCCCTTGTTGAAAATGGAAGAGCAGCTCAAGCAGTTCACCGATGCCGACGGCAACCATTATCACCTGATCAAGCTGCCATTGCCTGATCCCATCTACGAGCACGGGTACTTCCGCTTGCCGGCCACCTATGCCAACTTCCTGATCACTAACCATCAGGTGCTGGTGCCCGTCTATGGCCAACCCGAAAACGATATCAAGGCATGCCAACTTATTGGCGAGGCTTTCCCTGGCCGCAAGGTGGTTGCCATCGACTGCCGTTCCCTCATCCAGGAGCATGGCTCATTGCACTGTGCCACCATGCAGTTACCTCAGGGAGCAATAGCAGATTATAGATAAACATCAGATAAATCATCATTCACACACAGACAAATGAAAATCGGTATCATCCAGCAACAAAACACCAGCGACACCACAGCCAACCGCCAGTCGCTCATCAACAAGATCAAACAACTCGCGAGCATGGGCGCACAACTCGTCGTCCTGCCCGAGCTGCACGACTCGCTCTACTTCTGCCAAGTAGAAAGTGTTGACAATTTTGACCTGGCAGTGACCATACCGGGCAAGGTGACCGAGGAGTATGCCGCAGTGGCACGCGAGTGCGGCATCGTGCTCGTGACATCACTCTTTGAAAAACGAGCCACGGGACTGTATCACAACACGGCAGTCGTCTTTGACACCGACGGTAGTGTGGCTGGTCA
>Ga0247611_10007970_pt1 | contig 13159 bp, 12 predicted proteins | sample 177DNAGHGhighgp2_FD_192422 | JGI IMG/M metagenome (GOLD analysis project Ga0247611, IMG submission 192422) | Sheep rumen microbial communities from Palmerston North, Manawatu-Wanganui, New Zealand - 1770 DNA GHGhigh gp2 | ecosystem: Host-associated > Mammals > Digestive system > Stomach > Rumen... | reverse complement strand
GTTGCCAAAGACTGAGTTTGAGGTGATAACTCAGGCTATGGGCGAAAACAACATCCCTATCATCTTAACGCAAAGTGAATATATGCGACGCATGAAGGAGATGGCCAACATACAGACGGGCATGAGTTTCTATGGAGAGATGCCTAATATGTATAATGTGGTGCTGAATTGCGATCATCAGTTAGTGAAGAACATCATCAACGATGAGGAAGCTCAATGTGCAGCAAGTGTACAGCCTATCCAGCAGCAAATGGATGAGGTGAACAAACAGCGCAACGAGCTGAAAGACCAACAAAAGGGCAAAAAGGATGATGAAATTCCTCAGGCCGACAAAGATAAGGTAAATGAACTTGACAAACAGTGGGATGAATTGAAGAAGCAGAAGGAGAATCTGTATGCAGAATATGCAAGTAAGAACCCACAGGTGAAGCAACTCATTGACTTGGCTCTGTTACAAAATGGCTTGCTGAAAGGAGAAGCGTTGAGCAATTTCATCAAGCGCAGCATCGAGCTGATGAAATAAAAGAATAAAAAAACTGCAAATAAGCATTGCCAATTCAAAAAAAGTATGTAAATTTGCAGCCGTTAAACAAATACGGATTGGTTCCGTAGCTCAACTGAATAGAGCATTTGACTACGGATCAAAAGGTTGTGGGTTTGAATCCCGCCGGAATCACTCCTTGATGTGTTTAACTACTACGGTTTGGTTCCGTAGCTCAACTGAATAGAGCATCTGACTACGGATCAGAAGGTTGTGGGTTTGAATCCCGCCGGAATCACAAAAAGTTTTAAGCTGGCAGCGAATAAGTTGCCAGCTTTTTCTTTGTCATCAGGTTTAACCGCTCTTTCTTTAAACTAAATTAGATTGTCAAAAAAACGACATTATTATATATAAAAAGCAAGCAGACAGGAAACCTGTCTGCTTACTGTAGGGACGATCGGGCTCGAACCGATGACCTTTGCAATGTGACTGCAACGCTCTAAACCATCTGAGCTACGCCCCTAACACATGTAGAACTTAAAACGGTGCAAATGTACACCATTTTCCTAAACCAACAAAATAAATTGACGATTATTTTGCATTTTCAAATATCACTCACTACAGTTCTTCCGAAAGGTGTAAGAGCTATGCCTGCAAATTTGAAATGCTGCATGCCAAAAGGAATACCAACAATGGTGATACATAGTATTATGCCAAAGAATAAATGGGTTAAGCAAATAGGCAAACCAGCAATAAGCCACAGAATATTCATGATGGTGCTCAAACAACCAGGTTGTCCTGGCATTAAATCTACCCTACTCCCAAATGGCCACAACATCAGTACACCTAATTTGATCGCTTGCACTCCAAATGGAATACCAATAATGGTGATACAAAGTGCCACACCAGCTACAAAGTACTCAAAAGCGGTTTCTAATCCACCAACTAAAAGCCAAATAATATTACCAATCAGTTTCATAATTTCTTAATGATTATTATCCAAAAAAAGTGGCAACTGTCTTCACAGACTGCTGCCACCCTACATTTTCTTGCTTTACTATAATCAACTAAAAGTTAAATTAACCGCCTCTAATTTAGAGATAAATCTATTAATATCCAAATATATCGGCAATTAATTTTTAAAACTAAATTATTTTAGCAAACTTTTACTAAAGCAGCCAGTCGCTTGCATTTTTCACGAAGTTGGTTTAAATCACTACCCAGTGGGGCAGATGTAAGCATCACTCCCATTCTCCTGTGAAGTCTTGCCACAGGTTTGCCAAAAATACGTAAATCAGTATCATCTTCCTTTAAAGCGTCTTCTATACCTGTATATTCAGGCTGAGACTGCTTTACAATATCTGACAGGATAACGGCACTTGCACCGCAACGCAATTGCTTGATAGCAGGTATCGGTAATCCTAATACGGCACGAGCGTGAAGCTCAAACTCACTGAAATTCTGACAACCACTCAATGTAACCATGCCCGTATCATGGGGACGTGGAGATAGTTCAGAGAAATATACTCCATCTTTTTCACTAATAAAGAATTCAACGCCCCAAATGCCAGCACCAGTTAATGCCTCAGTTACTTTAGCAGCCATATCTTGAGCAGCTTTCAAATGTTCTGGTTTCATAGGCATAGGCTGGAAACTCTCACGATAATCGCCACTGATCTGTACGTGACCAATGGGAGCACAGAATAATGTAGGAGCATTTTTCTGTGTAACAGTGAGCAGGGTAATCTCATAATCAAAATGGATGAACTGCTCAACAATCACCTCCTTGATATCACCACGAGCTCCTTCGCTTGCCTCTTTCCAAGCTTGCTCCAGATCTTCAGCTTTCTTCACCACCGATTGACCATGACCAGAAGAAGACATAAGTGGTTTGATTACGCAAGGGAAACCAATTATTGCTGTAGCCTCTTTCAGTTCTTCGAGGTTTTTGGCATAGCGATAGTTGGCTGTCTTAACACCTAATTCTTTTGCAGCCAGATCTCGAATGGCCTTACGGTTCATGGTATAGTTTACCGCACGAGCGCTGGGCACCACCTGTATGCCTTTTTTCTCAAAATCAAAAAGACGCTCAGTACGAATAGCCTCAATCTCAGGCACAATAATATCAGGTTGATGTTTTTCCACCACCTTTTGTAAAGCATCTCCATCGAGCATGCTAAATACCTCACATTCGTCAGCTACCTGCATTGCAGGTGCTCCTGCATAAGCGTCGCATGCCACCACATGTTGGCCCAAACGTTGCATTGCTATGGTAAACTCTTTACCAAGTTCTCCTGATCCTAATAATAAAATCTTTTTCATTGATGTGCTTCTCTTAATAAGTCATTTACTACTTTAACTGGGTTGAAGGTAGATACTGGTACCTCTACAAAAACAGTATTCCAATCGCTCATGGCACCATTCCATAAGCCTGGCAACTCAAGTGCTTTCAGCTCGCGACCATTCTTTGATTTCTGTGAGATGAAACCAGTCGATTTATCTACATATTTAGGCAAATCAAACTTGTTGCCTTGATAATCTTTGATGGCACAAACCAAATCAACTGGATTGAAATGAGTACCCTTCTCAAATAATGCCTTTTTCTCTGGATCATTCATATCAATCTGAGAGCTCTCAAGAATTTGTGACGAGATGGTGCCATCAGAATTGTAAGCCAGGAAAGGACCACCACCAGGCTCACCCAAGTTCTTAACCATACCACACACACGCATGGGGCGATTTAGCTTGTTCTTCAAATAGATTACCAACTCTGAATCTTCTAGGTTCTTGATTTCAGGGTTTTTGCAGAATAGTTGTTTCTGAACAAACTGTAGAATATTAATCACCTGATCATGAGTATATTTCCCACTTTCTAAAAGTTGCAAATAGCTGAATGCTTGTTGTTGTAAAGTGACTAACACGCCTGCCAGTATTTTCTTGTAAATTACAGTATCACCTTTCATGCGATCACTTGCTACATTATCGATATTCTTGATGAATACAATATCAGCATCCAAGTCATTAAGATTCTCAATCAAAGCCCCATGACCACCTGGTCGGAACAGCAATTCTCCATTCTCCTCACGGAAAGGTTGGTTGTTCAGATCTACAGCGATAGTGTCTGTATTAGGTTTCTGCTCTGAGAAAGTAATGTCATATTCCACACCATATTTATTAGCATAGCTGCCAGCTTTTTCAACCACTTTAGCTTCAAAAAGCGCACGATGTTGAGGAGAAACTGTAAAATGAACATTTACCTTCCGACTTTTATTAGCTGCATATAGGGCACCTTCCACCAAATGTTCTTCCAATGGAGTACGGTTGCCAGCCTCATAGCTGTGGAACTTAAGTAAACCTTTTGGTAAATTACCATAATTCAAACCTTCCTCTTTCAACAAAGCAGCTACAACACTCTTGTAACGGCCTTCAGCCACTAAAGCCTCAATACCCTTGCCATATAATCGTTGGCATGCGGCTTCAAGGTCATCATAGAATGCAAACTTTCGGATGTTAGCAAAAAATGTCTGCTCATAAACTTTGGTTGGTCGGTCATAGTCGGCATCAAGGAAAGCGAATAAATCCTTGAACATTCTACTTGCAGCTCCTGATGCAGGGACAAACTTCACCACCCGCTTGTCAGTCATGGTTGAAGTATAAACATCCCATGCCTTTAGATAAGCATCCTGACTAATGGGGGAAAGTTCCAAAATTCCATTATCAACAGATGCTGCTGCATACAGCTTCAAATATGGGAAACCATGTTCGAAGCAGGCCAGCTCTTCGGCTAATTTTTCTTCAGAGATGCCTTTCTTTATAAGCAAATCCTTGTCTTGTTGAGTTAACGTCATATTGGTTAGTTTTAATAGTTCTTCATAAGTAGCAAATTTAAGGATAATTCTGCAGATAACATACAAATAAGATAAAAAATCTTGTTTGCACCTTTATTTTTCGTGATGAAGTTAGGAATAGTTGCTGATTTAGGATAAAAAAACTATTTTTGCGAACTATTTTCAAATTAAGCAATCACGAGAATCATGAGAATACAGTTTTTGATATTTCCTATCATAGTGTTGTTGGTAGTTATTTATATCTACTACCGCATCTGGCACATTCTCCCTGTTAGTCATTTTTCTAAATGGCTCATTACCATAGTTTTGCTCTTGCCAGTGGTGTTGTTTTTCGGTTACATGTCATACAGGAGTGAGAACAGTTCATATTGGTTTAACCAGATAGTGTCTATTGTCAGTACATCATGGATGATAATCTTACTCTACCTATTCATGACTTTCCTTGTGATTGATATTACCCGCTTATTCATCCCTGCAATGCGACCTTGGTTCGTCAACAATCTTTATGGCACTATTGGCGTGACAATTTTCATGTTGGTGACTTTCATTGGGGGAAATCTGTGGTATCATCATAAGGTGCGTGTGCCGCTAAGCATCCAAATCGACAAGCCGTTTAAGCCAATTAAAATAATAGGTATCAGCGACTTGCACTTAGGATACACCATTGGCAAAAATGAATTGAACGGATGGGTAAACATGATCAATGCAGAAAGACCTGACGTAATATTGATAGCTGGCGACATCATTGATAGTAATGTGGTTCCCGTAAAACAGGAGAAAATGTATGAAGAATTAAGCAGGCTTTCAGCAACATATGGTGTGTATGCATGCTTGGGTAACCATGATTACTATGCCGATACCGAAAAAAGTGAGTCTTTCATAAAAAAGGCTGGCATCCACTTACTGAAGGATGAAGCTGTGCTAGTGAACGATGCTTTCTATGTGGTAGGACGTGATGACCGAACTAATGACATCAATCGCCAATCGGTGGCAGAATTGACGAAAAATCTCGACCACAACAAGCCCATCTTGCTAATGGACCATCAGCCTTATCACTTAGAAAGGGCTGAAGCAGCAGGAGTGGATTTCCAACTTTCAGGTCACACCCATAGGGGACAAGTTTTTCCCATCAACTTAGTAACCGATATGGTATATGAAAAATCATGGGGATACCTCCAGAAAGGCAATACACATATATATGTCAGTTCAGGTATAGGACTTTGGGGAGGGAAATTCCGTATAGGTACACAAAGCGAATACCTGGTATTGGAGATTAGTGGGAAATAAAAAGGATGTGCAACGGCACATCCTTTTTATTATTCAATAAGCCATAAAATATTGCTTGTCATTTTCTTCAATCATAGCAATACGGTCTTCACGGGCAAGCCATCCGATAGCGTAAGCCAAATCAGTAGCATGAAGTTTTGTCTGAACAATCATGTCGATAAAAGTCATTCTACTTGCTGCTTTTTTTAATACATTCCACACTAATCTAGCATTTTTCGCGATTCTATCAGCGTTCATGGTATTATCTCCTTTCTGTTAATATATCGTGTTTACTTGATTATTTTCAAAGATAATAAATCTTTTGGAAAGCGCAAAATATATTGATATAAAAATCGCATATTTTAATAAAAAAGTCGTCATTTATGTATTTTTAAACAGTATCGTTGGTTTATTTAAACTCTTTTCATTATCTTGCAATCAAATTTAAAGCATTTCATGATAGAACAGACATTCTTTTCCCCAGATGAGCACAAACTCTTTCTGGCGCTTTATCACAAACTACTGAGACTGACAGGAGGTTCTTTCTTGCCAGAGGATACTCGTAAACTTAAAGAGCAATTGGTGAAAGCTATTGCATCAGGCAAGCTGAATCGTGACATATTCGGACTAAATCCTATACTCAAGAGTATACAAACAGCTATTATCGTTGCCGATGAGATAGGTATGAAACGTGCATCCATCATGGGTATCATGCTGCATGAATGCGTCAGTTCGGGGACATGCACTATTGACGAAATAAGCGAAAGCTTTGGATCTGATGTCGCAGGTATTGTAAGAGGACTCATTAGAGTGCGTGAACTATATGTAAAAAGTCCGTCAATAGAGTCTGAAAACTTCCGCAAACTTTTACTTACGTTTGCTGAAGATATGCGAGTAATCCTCATTATAATTGCCGACCGTGTGAACATCATGCGACAAATACGCGATGTTGATAATGAAGAAGGTCGTTTAAAAGTAGCTAACGAGGCGACTTACCTTTATGCCCCCCTCGCCCACAAGCTTGGTCTCTATGCCTTGAAGTCTGAGCTTGAAGACCTTTCACTGAAATACACCGAGCATGATATTTATTATCATATTAAAGACAAACTTAACGAAACAAAGAAAAGTCGCGATGCATACATAGCACGATTCATTGGCCCGCTGCGTCAACGGCTGGAAGAAGCAGGATTAAAATTCCATATCAAAGGGCGAACAAAAACTATCCACTCTATCTATCAAAAGATGAAGAAACAGAAATGCCCATTTGAAGGAGTGTATGACCTGTTTGCAATTAGAGTTATTCTGGATTCTCCCTACGAAAAAGAAAAGATGCAATGCTGGCAAGTATATAGCATTGTCACAGATATGTATCAGCCCAATCCAAAACGTCTGCGCGACTGGCTTTCCGTTCCTAAGAGTAACGGATATGAGTCTCTGCACATTACAGTTATGGGGCCTGAAGGCAGATGGGTGGAGGTTCAGATTCGCACCGAACGTATGGACGAAGTAGCTGAACGAGGATTGGCCGCACACTGGCGCTACAAGGGAATCAAGGGTGAAACTGGACTTGACGACTGGCTTTCGTCTGTTCGTGAAGCACTTGAAAGTTCTGAGGGAACTGGTCTTGAAGCGATGGATCAGTTCAAGATGGACTTGTATGAAGATGAGGTATTCGTATTCACTCCCAAAGGTGACCTCTATAAGCTTCCCAAAGGGGCTACTGTTTTGGATTTCGCCTTTATGATACACACCAAGTTGGGTTGTAGCTGCACTGGTGGGAAGGTGAATGGCAAGAATGTTCCCATACGTCAAGAATTGAAGAGTGGCGATCAGGTAGAAATCATGTCATCAGCTTCTCAAACTCCTAAACAAGGATGGCTCAAGATTGTGGTTACCTCTAAGGCACGCACTAAGATTAAGCAAGCCCTCAAAGAAACTGAAGCAAGACAAAGTGCATTTGCTAAAGAAGAGTTGGAACGCAAGCTGAAGAACCGTAAAATCGACTTTGATGAATCAGTGATGATGAAAGTCATCAAGCGCATGGGATATAAAATCATCACTGATTTTTATCAGAATCTGGCTAATGGCACACTCGATACAAACACTGTCATAGAGGAATACCTTGAGCAACTGAAACGAGAAACAGATAGTACTGAGTCGACAACGCATACAGCTGAAGGTTTTAGTTTACAGAAAATAGATAGTGAAGACGAGAATAACCATGAAGATGTATTGGTGATTGATCAGAATCTTAAGGGTATTCAATACCAACTGGCGCAATGCTGTCATCCTATCTACGGTGATGACATTTTTGGATTCGTAAGCATCAAGCGAGGCATCATGATACATCGTACCAATTGCCCCAACGCCCATGATATGCGAGAACGATATGGTTATCGTATTGTAAAAGCCCGTTGGGCTGGCAAGTCAATAGGTTCTCAGTATCCAATCACCCTGATGGTAGTGGGCAATGACGATATTGGCATTGTGACCAATATTACCTCTATTATAAATAAAGAAGTAGGCATAAACTTGCGCAGCATAGGCATTGAGGCCAATGACGGATTGTTTAGCGGGCAACTAACCGTAATGGTGAGCGATACTTCTAAATTGAATGCCTTGATTAAGAAACTGAAAGCCGTAAAAGGAGTAAAGAACGTTAGCAGATTATGAGTTATAGCTTTAAGAAACAACTGAAGAGTTTTACCTTCGCTTGGAAAGGTATTCTCACATGTGCTGGACACGAGCAGAACATTACTTTTCATCTAATAGCAGCTATTATAGTCTTAGCCGCAGGCTTCTGCTTTGGCATCTCACGTACAGAGTGGATGGTGGTGATGCTTTGCATTGGTACTGTGATAGCAGCCGAGCTGTTCAATTCTGCCATTGAAAGACTGGTAGATATGGTCTCTCCCGAATGGGAAAAAACAGCAGGAGAAGTAAAAGATATAGCTGCTGGTGCTGTTTTATTAACAGCCATCGCAGCAGCTATTGTGGGAATGATTGTATTTCTTCCTTACGTGATTGCCCTTTTCTGATTCATTAAGGCCTAATTCGTTTTTGTTTGAAGTACGGCCAAGTTGCTGTTACAAACATCAGTACTGCAAGTAGAATTGTTATGCATCCAAATAGCAAGTTGTTTGCTATTCTTTCTCCTTCCACCAATCCTAATATTAGTCCTGTCTGTGTAGCCAATTGTAAGGTTGTATTGGCTGTACCACGTTGACAATGATGCGACAACTTAACAAACAATCGAGTCAACGGAGCAGTCAATGCTGCAAGTACTACAACCATCAGTATTCCTATCCATGCATAAGGAGGAAGTAAATTGTGCAACAATCCTATGCCAAACGACAATATACACACATTTATAGCTGGCACCCAAGCCAAAGGCAGGAAGAAACGATCAATATTGAATATTCCCACTCCCACAGGTGCTCTGAATGCCACATAGATGCTTGTTACCACAACAAGACTGAGTAAGAATAATACCAATGAGATGATTACCAGATTCTTAAAATCTAGGAGTAGATATAATGGAGACAAACAGCATATACCTACCAATAAGCCTAAAGCTCCAGAAAAAGCATAAATACGGTTGCCTACCCCACGACGATGAGACTGAGTAATATCAATACCTATGGTGATACCAGCAGTAGTAGCTATACCAAATGATGCTCCAGCTAGCATCATTAAAAGCTTCACCTCCCAAACAGCTGTTACAATTAGCCATCCGCTAAAGCAAAGAGCAACTGCTAATGTAAAGAGGAGTAATACGTATTTCCGTTTAAACGCATCGCCAAGGAAAGCATGCAAGGGCCCCACCCCTATCATTCCTCCAACAAACAGCAAGAACGAAACGGATATTTCTTGTGTATTAAGCCCCATCAGATAACATTGAGCAGGCAATATAGGCAACAGCATCCATACTGCCGCATATAATAGGAAATTAGCAATACAAATACGCCAGAAATCCAGTGTCATTAGTTTATGAGTGCTTTCTTTCATTAATTTCAATCATTTTGTCAAAAGAGAAATTCTTGTAGTCATACAAGACATGATGACATAACGGAGTTATATCTTCTGCTTTGTTTGTTGTGGCCAAACCAATTACAGTAGCACCAGAAGCCAATCCTGATTTAAGTCCGTTAAAAGAATCCTCAAATACAAATGTATGTGCAGCATCTGTACTAAATGTCCTCATACCTAAAAGATAACAATCTGGATCAGGCTTCGATTTAGAGAACATCTCTGCCGTAAAAATTCGATCAAATAGTTGGGGTATTTCAGGATGAGCAGCATAAACAGCTGCCATCTTCCCTTCATCTGAGCTAGTCACAACAGCCGTCATTACGTCATAAGTTTTCAAGTCATGGAGGAAATCCTCAAATCCATCTATGTACTCATACTTCATGTGCTGCTCGAAATACTTCAGTTGATTATCAATGATCTCCCATTTGTCCTCTAAGCCTTTAAAATAAGTATTGAAAATGGTAGTCAGAGTTTGTCCTTTGATAATCTGTTCCAAGTTGTCGTGCTGCAGATACTCAACGCCTATCTGGTGCCAGAACACACTGTATTGCGACTCTGTATCCATCACCACACCATCAAAATCGAATAGTACTGAAAATCTCTCTTTAATATCCATAAAAAACAATAGTTATTGAAAACCGCTGCAAATTTACAAACTATTTTCCTTATCTTTGCAACATAATCATCAAAAACGGTATCATTTATGGAAGAGAAAATCCGACAAGCTGTTTCAACTCTGAAGCGAAATTTCGCATATTTATGGTTTGCAGCCTTGTTTATCATCATATTAGGAGAATCTGGTGGCTTTAATCTTACAGGCGCATACGCTGACAATGTAAGAGCAGTTTATTTCACTGAAACAATAGTGATTCTACTCACTGCCTGCTGCATACCTGCTGCTCTGAAGCTGTTTGCTTGGGTAAAAAAGAAAAAGATTGATACTGATGCCAGTACTGATGCTGCTATGAATCAGTACCTAATGTGGAGTAGCGTGAGAATCTTGTTGCTCGCCATTCCTGTTATTACAGGCATTATTGGATATTATCTTATGCAAAGCACCTCATGCATTCTCTGTGCATGCATAGGACTGACTGCCTCGCTTTTCTGCGTTCCGTCGGAGAAGCAACTAAAGAAAGACTTAATGATAGACTGACCAAAGAATTCGTAACTAACTAACGTGTGATTGGCAAATAAAGATGCTATCAAAGAAGGCATTCCTATGGGTTGTCCGCACATTTGTTTCCACCTGTTCCAAAGTTTGGAACAGACTGTTCCGCTTATGGGAACAAGTAGTTCCACCGTATGGAACAACTGATAACGATGCTTGTTGTTGGCGAAAGAGCCGAAATAAACGCTTTTATTTGCTTATGTCTATAACTTGCACTAACTTTGCACCCGCAATTGATTAATTTAGTTTAAAAGAAATGAAAGCATTTGTATTCCCTGGGCAAGGTGCTCAGTTTGTAGGTATGGGTAAAGACCTCTATGAAAACAATCCATTGGCAAAAGAACTTTTTGACAAAGCTAATGATATCTTGGGCTATCGCATTACAGACATAATGTTTGATGGTACCGATGAGGAATTGAAGCAGACAAAAGTAACACAGCCAGCAGTTTTTCTGCACTCTGTTATTTCTGCCCTCTGCATGGGCGACAAGTTCCAACCAGAAATGACTGCAGGTCACTCACTGGGTGAGTTTTCTGCTTTGGTGGCTGCTGGTGCATTGAGCTTCGAGGATGGTTTGAAGCTGGTGTATGCTCGTGCGATGGCTATGCAGAAAGCTTGTGAGGCACAACCATCCACTATGGCAGCTATCATCAACCTCCCAGATGAGAAAGTGGAAGAGATTTGCCACCTTATTTCAGAAGGAGGTAATATTGTTGTAGCAGCTAACTATAACTGTCCTGGTCAGATTGTTATCTCTGGTTCTATCGAAGGAATCAATAAGGCTTGTGAATTGATGAAGGCTGCTGGTGCTAAGCGTGCATTACCTCTGAAAGTGGGTGGCGCTTTCCATTCTCCATTGATGCAACCAGCAAAAGAAGAGTTGGAAGCAGCCATTAATTCAACCAACTTCAACACACCTAAGTGTCCTGTTTATCAGAACGTAGATGCTAAACCTCATACAGATCCAGCAGAAATTAAAGCCAACTTGGTGGCTCAACTTACTGCTCCTGTGCGTTGGACACAGATTGTTGAGAATATGTTGGCTGATGGAGCTGACGACTTCACTGAATGTGGTCCTGGTGCCGTACTGCAGGGTTTGATACATCGTGTCAACAAAGATGTATCAGCTCACGGAGTTGACTAAAACAATATTTGCTCATCCTCCAACTCACACGGAGTGAAGCCCATTTCACGGGCTTTATCTTGAGGAAAAGTGAAATAGGTGGCGTTTGCTTCAGTGCAAACCTCACCTTTTTCATTATATATTGTGGCCACAATATTAGCCATTCCCATACGCTTCCACACTAGATGAGCTCGCAAGGTAATCATTGATTCAGTTGTCATGATGGGTTTGTGATAGCGTACCTCTAATTTGCTAGTCACCCCACTCGTCTGCAATTTACGGAAAACTACCCATCCGCATATCTCATCAAGTAACGTACTTTGAATACCTCCGTGCAAAGTGTCAATCCACCCTTGATAGTGCGTTGAAGGTTTCCAGAAAGACACGATATCGTCACCATCTTCATAGAATTCCATCTTTATCCCTATAGGATTATCAGGACAGCAACCAAAACAATCGTAATGGTCTTTATGTAACCAAGGATTTTTAATCTTACGCATAATCAGTCAATTTTGAATAGTTTTAGCAAATATAAGGAGAATTATTCTTAACTTCGCACCATCTAACCTAAAAAATAAGATTATGGATAAAAAAGTAAACGGACATGCAGCAGTGATATTGGCCAACGTGATTTTTGGCTTGGGTGTTCCTGTTACCAAATACTTGCTGGAAGACTGGACCACTCCTATGGTATATATGGCTCTTCGCTGTATTGGTGCCGCTTTGATTTTCTGGTTGATAGCAGCTTTCCTGCCCAAAGAGAAAGTTGAGAAGAAAGACCTGATAGTAATCATGCTGGGTGGTCTCACGGGTTTTGTTATCTCGCAAACCCTTACTGCGTGGTCACTGAACTATACAAGTCCTGTATATTATTCCCTCATTGCTACGCTTGTTCCCATCGGCACCATGTTGCTGGCTGCACTTTTCCTAAACGAAAAGATCACAGGCATCAAACTGTTGGGTGTTTGCTTGGGTATTGCTGGTGCCGCATTACTGGTGTTGGTTAAATGGCAGACAGAAGCTGGCAGCAACGATTTGTTGGGTATATTCTTTGCATTGATGAGTTTGTTGACATGGGTAATCTATCTGATTATCACCAGTAAAGTATCTGCGAAATACAGTGCTGTAACCCAAATGAAATGGACATTCCTCGTATCTACAATTGCTGTTCTGCCTTTTGCATGGAACGAGTTTGGACAAACTAAATTATTCAGTGGGGGCTATGGATTCAGTGAAGGACT
>Ga0247611_10007968_pt1 | contig 13162 bp, 14 predicted proteins | sample 177DNAGHGhighgp2_FD_192422 | JGI IMG/M metagenome (GOLD analysis project Ga0247611, IMG submission 192422) | Sheep rumen microbial communities from Palmerston North, Manawatu-Wanganui, New Zealand - 1770 DNA GHGhigh gp2 | ecosystem: Host-associated > Mammals > Digestive system > Stomach > Rumen... | reverse complement strand
TATATGTCCAATCATTAGATGTGCAAATTTTCTTCCAAGGTTCACTTTTTCCTTTAGATGGGGCAGTCATTGTTAATAAATGCTTAATTTGAATGTCATAAATCATTTTTTCTCCTCTTTTGGGAGTGTAATCTTTAAAATAATCCATGACATAATCATCAACACTTTTTATAAATCCCATATCGATAGCAATACCTATAAGTAGTGAAGTGATTGACTTAGTAACACTCATTACAGTTAAAGTATCTTCTTTAGTAAAATTATTATGATATTCTTCTAAACAAAGTTTATTGTCTTTATAAGCCACTATTTGACAAATATTAACATCATTTTTACTTGAATAATTCTTTAATGCATTCATATAAAGCTCCTTTATATTATTGATTAAATCTTAATTAAAAATTATTTTCAATACTATTCTTAAAAATATTTTTATTAGCTTTAATAAAGAAAAAAGACCTCATTACAAGGTCTAATCTTTCGCTACTTTTTGTGTAACATTTATGCTAACGGCTTTTGTATATTTTTCAACAAGAGATGGAATTTGACCAAAGCTTATGTAATGATTATAACATATAAATTTTAATCATTGGAGAGGGAATTATTATGCATAAAATAGGACAAAAAAACAGTCTTAGAACTTGCATTCTAAAACTGTAATAAATTAATCAATTTGTATTAGAAAATAATTCTAGAATCTATAACATCATATTCTTCTTCAGCATCAACTTTTACCCAACATGGTTCATCGAAAAAGCACTCATCTTCATTGGAAAATAATGAGATTAAAGTAGATCGAGTATCAGACAATACGGTTTGTTTAATAACAATTAAATTAGATTCTTTTCTATTGATAAGAAATGAAGAATATGAATTATAATGATTATAATTATAAAGTAAAATTCCAATAGCTAGTTTTTCACAAATAGCATTCAATCTAACAGTATTAAATATTGGACTTCCTTCGGAAGTTACATTATTTTTATAACCATTCTTATAAGCCCTATATCTTTCTTTTAAAATTGATTTAGATGTTGCAATAGACACATCAGGGTACCAATAAACCACCTCAGATGTAAGACCAAATTGGTGATGTTGAGCCGAAATAAATGGTATTCTATATTTTACTGATAAATTACTAATTCTAGCTTGTGCATAAAAATTATCAGTAAATGCACAAATAATTGTTTTTGATATATCTACCTTTGAAAGAATCTCATCTTCAAACCATTTATCATCAAGTGTATCATCTAGCATTTTTGTTATAGAATGTACATCGATAGATTCGTCTATAAGCTCAATTTTTTCTTTAATAACATCAGTTTTAAATCTATTTAATTCATTTAGATATACATTTTGTGATGATATGTTTGTTATAGACACTGTATCACCATCCATTAAGAAAAATTGCTTTATTCCCATACGAGCCATATCAATATAGAATTCTCTTGCTCCACCACAGCCTATTCCTATAACTGTGCACGACTTTAAATAATCAAGTGGTAGACAAGATTCAATTCTAGTAAACTGGTTATCATCATAATAACTAACTGGCTTAGGAGATGGCGAAGAAAAATAATTCATAATTTCTTCATCTGACAAAATGTCATCATCTTCATAATTTAATTCTTCCTCGAATGTTTTAACTTCAACAATTTCAATATTGCATCTTTCAACAAAGCCATTTCTATGAACATAAAAACCATATAAATTGAACTTGCCATCAGCACTACTATTTACTAAAGGCATATATAAATATGCTAAGTCAAACTCTTCCATTATTCTAATGGCATATTCAATATCAGCATCAGATAGTCTATTAGAACTATTAGGATGACTGTGTATAAATCCACAAAAATCAATATTGTTTTCATACCAATCTTCATTTATGACATTATTTATAAATGCTACGTTAGGATTATATTCAGAATACGCAACTTTTGCATTAGTGTCATGCACATATGTATCGACTATATCTTGTTCATTACTTATACCTAAAAACCCACCTTGCTCAGGCTTTAATTTTCCTATAGTCTCCCTAATAGCATCATATACTTCTTGAGTAAATAACATTTTTTTATTTCTAAATGTTCCAGCAGGAACGTTATACTTTTGTCTTTGCTTTGAAACATACTTCTCACTATTAATGGATTTATTTGCTATTAATGAATCAACTATTCTACAGTAGTTTTTAACCCAAAGAATCATTATTCTATTTGCATGTTCAAAGGTTTCTATTAAATGATTCCAACAAATTGATTCTTTACCAACTGGAGAACCATAATAATGAAACTCATAATCTCTGTTATGCGCTAAACACCATTCTCTATATGGAGCATCTATAACATAAATCGTATATCCATCTCCTTCAAAACGGTTTCCATCATCGAAAGCTCTCCTTTGATACTCTTTAATTACTTTAAATTTAAAATGATAATTAACCCCATTTATGCTTGTATGATTAAATTCTTTTATAAAATCTCTAAAAGCTCCTGGTGGCATACTATTGTCAACTTTTCTAAATCTATCGGCTGTAGAATCCATAATTGTAATAAAATGTTTTACTCTATCTACATCACTTGGAGTTATAATAATTCGTCCAGCCAAACCATGAGAATGACCAACTCTCATATCGATTAACATATTAATCTCCACCTTTTCAGTTGGCCTAATTATTCCTTTTCTTTCAGCTTTAGAAGCCCACGCTCGTGCATTACCACCAACAATCGAATATGCTATTTTGTGCATTTCATCTACTTTATTACAAAATAATTCTTTAATATTCATATTTTCTCCTTAAATTAAACCTCGTTTTAGAAATATCATTAAATGATGAAAAATCTATTTATCATTTTTACGCAAATATCTCAATCGCACAATTAACACTTATAATATAGCATTTTTTTATAATTCAATCAATTCTTAAGCTTATTATTCAACTTTTTCTATTGTTATATTGCTTTTTTATTTCAGCAATCATCATTTTCTCTTTAATAGTCATTTCAGTTTTCTTTATAAATCTAATTGATTTTAAATCTGAGCAATAATATTCATGCCTAAAGCTTTGAGCAAGTTCTCCTTCTTTTACTCCATTGCCAGAATATGCATTTGTTTCTAAATAATAATTGTATATATTTAGTTTAAATCTTCCAAGTGGCTTATCACTAGGCATTAATGCAGTTACTTTTGGATCTTTTTCATCTGCGACTACAACATACGAGAAAAAATCACTTGAATCTGGTAATAGTATATAATCAAATTTCTTAAATGGATGATTTAATAGAACACCTAATCGATATAAAGGAGATAAATAATAATTAAATCCTTCAAAAACATTCTTTGCAATTCTAATTTCTGATATTAAATCCATTAAATTATCACATTCGTAATTATTGACGAATGATATTGAAATAATAGCTCCATCTATGCTGGGTATAGAAATACCAGATGTCAAAGCTAAATCTCTTTTTGATTTTAAAGCTGCTTTTAAGCTTGAAAATGAATAAGAATGCCCATTAATAATAAAATAATATTTAGAATTATTTAAGTTAGAAATAAAAGATACACAATATTTCTTATATTCAATCCACTTGTTAATATCATCTGTTAAATCTTTATTATTTATTTGCTTTAATGCTGCAATTTTACTATTTAAGCTCATTTCAGAATTACTAATTATTAAAGCTGCAATCTCTGAATCTGAAAATTTTTTATTTTTATTTGGCAAAACAAATAAATAATTATCAATAAAATTTAATGGGTATTTATTCTTATATTTATCAGCACCTTTTCTTAGTTTATCATCACGTAAGAAATCGCTAAATTCAAATGGAAATTCATAAAAATAATTCATTTTCGATTCTAGCTCTATTTTTTTAGATAATAATTCACGATAAGTACTTCTATCTTTAATTTGATCCAATAATTTTAGTTTATTATCATAATCTAGGATTTCTTCTTCAAAATAGTTATAAATTTTTTGTCCATTCAATTTATTATTCTCCTCGTTAATTTTATTATTCAGTTTCTTGCTTCAAATAAATATCTTGCATTTCTTTAGTAATTTTTAGAACCTGATCAACTAACCACTTTGGTTCAATCACCTTGCAAAAAGACCCTAATCCCATTATAAAATTGATAATATTAAATCTATATTGCATAGATATACTAACTATTGCTTTATTTTTGTCAATCATTTCAATTGTTTGATTTTTCCCAATAACTCTATCTTTTATTTTAGATAAATAGTATCCTGATACCTCAAATTTTATATCATACCATTCATCATTTTTCTTATATCCTGCCTCATCTAAATAATCTGATTTTTTATAATATGGATCTCTTGAAAAAGACTTATTTAGATTCTTAATGTCTTCTATTTTTGATAACTTATAATCTGAAAAGGAATCAGTTTCTTCACATTCAGCAATCAAAAACCAGTTTTCATTATAAACATATAAATCATATGGTCTAAGTGTCTTTTTTACACTATTACCTTTATTATTGATATACTGAATTTCAACTTTCAAACTCTTAGCAATACATATTTTCAACAAATTATATGTAGCTTTGATTTTATCAGATTCTAATATGGAAGCTTCTTTTTCTAAAACCGTTATTAAATCAACATCATCCTTTGTATTATCAAACGACGACATTACCTTGGCCATAGCTCTTTCATAATGTTCTTTATTAACAAATAAATTCTTAGATAATAAATATGTATAGCTCTCCATTAAAGCTTCCTTTTCTTCATCTAAAAACGAAAGTGTTGGAATCAAATTATGCTGTTCTAGTTTTAGTCCTCCATAACGCCCGGGTATTGATGTTACATAATATCCACATTCTTCTAATTCCTTTTTATATTCGTTAATATTTCTAGGATTAGTTTCTAACAAATACGCTAATTCAGATATTTTATATACTCTTCCTGTATTTAATATCTCAAGCATCTTAATACACATTGCAGCTTTTCCCATTTGATTCACCACCGATTTAAACATTTTTATAACATTATAACATAAATAAAATTAATATATCTATATATCAAGGATTCTTTCTAATCTTTCTATATATCAATTCATAGAATTCTTTAAATGATTTAAACTCAGGTTTTTCTTTTATTTCCTTCATTATTTTACTTTCATTCTTATTTTTAGTAATAAACGCCAATGAAACATCATCGCCAAATCCTAAATTAGATGCCATATTTTCTACGAATAAATTGATTTGTGAATAATCCCCTGTTGATATAATGCTATCTACTAATGGTATTACCATTGTTTTATTAAACTTTTCATATTCTTGATATGGATTTACCATTCCATCTGTACACAATAATATACCATCACAATTTTTAAAATCAATTGATGTTATTCTAATGTGCGAAAAAGCATCATCTTCGCACATAGAATATGTAACATTTCCAACTGGTTCTTCTTCATTTTCAGGAAATATATTAAATAATTTACCGCCTTTAAAGAATAGGGATTCACCATCACCTAAATGAACAACTAGTAATTTATTCTTTATAAGCATAGCCCCAATCATTGTAGTTCCATAGGCTTTTATTTTGTTATTTAACAATTTATACTTCTCATTTTCATTCAAATCTTTAATTTCAGCCTTTCTAATAGGGGATTTAGATAAATGAGTTTCAACTAATCGATTCCATTCACATAATATTCCTAATTTTATTGCTTCACAAAAATATTGATTATTAAGTTTTCTGGTTTCTGATAAGCTTATTTCCTTAAATACCTTTATAATTGCTTCGCTAGCAAATTTAGAACCTAAATCGCTTCTGATATAAATATTCCCACCATGACCATCACAGCAGGTTATAATAGTTCTTTCTTCATCATGGTATGATGCGCTAAAATCCTGGCATTTCTTATTGTTCTTTATGTGATTATAGCCAGTAGATGTTTTATTGTAATAATACATAATCGTCACTCCAATTCTCTAAATTAAACAAAGCTTCTGTTATTCTTATTTGAGCAGTTTGATTGTTAGAGGCTTTACCTTTATCCATTTCCGTTATTTTTTCTATTTCTGATAATTTAACATTATTTAATGAATTAACTATTATCTTAATGATTTTATCTAATAAAATTGCATCGTAACAATATATGACATCACCATTATTACCTACAAATTTTCTTAATTCATTAATTATTCTTTCATCCTTTAATTCAATAGATATTCCATATCTTAATGCTGCATTAAACCAAGAATTTGACATAAGATAATCCAAATCTTTTCCTAAAATTTTATAATCCTTATCAGAAACTAATAATATAAGAACAGGAGGTATTCCACCAAAATCAGGCATTATACCGCCCTTAGATTTTGGGGATAATATCTTCCCTAATACTTCCATATAATTTGATTGTTCTTTAATTTTATTATTAGATTCTATACAATAGTTATTTTCATTAAGATTAATAGCCATTAAGCTAATATTAAATAAATCATTAATCTTTTCTTTTTGTAAATATTCAATATATTTTTTAGTATCATTTAATAGACTTTTTAGTTCTACTGAATACTTTTCTTTCATTGAAGCAGTCTTATTTATAAGCATTATCACATTTAAAGATTGCTTTAAAAAGAAATTTTCCAAATATTACCACTCCACATCTTGTATATCTTCTAGTTTTTCTGCAATTTCACCTTGTGCTACCTGATTAGGATCTACGACAGCTCCACCATTTCCACTGTGTATAGATGATGAATTTGATTTAACTTTAGACGCTGTAACTGCAATTACTTTAATTACCTTACGTAATGCTTCTGCAGTATAAACTTTTAAAACAGTTTCTGGAGTTCCAGTAAATTTAGTTAATACATCCATTTCATCTTCTCCATCAATTCCAATAGCTAATGCATATTTTAATGCAACCTTAAACCAACCTTTTCGCTTTAAATTATTTAAACAAGCTTCCCAATCACTTGATGTAGGCATTCCATCTGTCATTAATATAATTATTGGCGCAACACCTCCAATATCTGGCATCATACCACCATTTGATTTTTTACATAATTTCTTTGCTAATTCATTATATGCTGCTGATAAATTTGTACCACCATCAGCGTCTAAATCTTGCCATTTAAAATCATTAACACATTTCGGCTCCGAATATAGCATTTTTGCATCATTAGAAAAGATTAATGCGGAAATTTTAATTAATGCATCACTTGTATCGTCTTGAATTTCTGGCATTATACACATTACATCTCTTATTGCATTATTTACAGCTCCAATAGATTCACCAGACATTGATCCTGATTTATCTATTACAAATATTAAATTTAATTCTTGCTTTGCGATTCCATCGCCCATCATTCTATCTTTTGTCATTTTATATTCTCCTCTTTTATATTTTTAACCTTTTATTTCTCCAACTTCTTCACCAATTTTTATTTTAAGACCTTTAACAATTGGGATAACACCCTTTGAACTAATTGTCTTTTCTACACCTAAATTATCTTTTATTAAAACATCACTATCTAAATTCAGCTTAATTCCCCAAAGGGCTGGATTATTTTTATTTTTTATTACAACTGCAACAGCATTATTATAATCACTGGAATATTTGTCCAAGTGGCTCATATACAAGTTTTTACCAGGTTCTAGAATAATTTGTTGTTTATTTATTAATAAATAAGTGAAATTATTTCTTTTACTTTTACAAAAAGGACAGATTAAATTCTCTTTCTTTTCAGAAAATCCATATATAAATTGTTTTCCACAAGAACAACTAACTAATTCATCTCTATATTTAGATAATATTTTTATCCATTCTATCTCTGTTGTACGTCCATTTTCTCTATCTAACAAGCCATCAACAAATGTTCTATGAAATGCTTCTTTTACATAGATAGGAAGTAATGGCCATCTTTTAATAACTGCTGAATGATATCCTCTTATTGGTCTATTTGAAGTATTTGTCTTGTGATAAATAAATAGCGGATTTGTACCGAACATTTCCTTTTCTGCTCTTTCATCAATAATGTCATAATTCTTTAAGCATTCACCTTCAAACGGATTTCCTAAACATAATGCTAAGAATAATATCACAGCTAATGAAAATCTATCTGTATGAACATCGGGCATTTGTGATTCCTTCGTTGTAGGATTTTTATCTCCTCTTACAATTTCAGGAGCCATATAACGCATCTTTCCTAATACACCTAAATTCTTTTTATCAGCCGTTACATTATCGTTATCACAAATTAAAAGATCTCCTGTTGATGGATCCAAAAAGAATGAACCATCATTTAAATCTTGATAGCTATAACCATGAACATGTAATTCTTTAAATGATTTACAAAGTTCAATACACCAAGAAATTAATGTATAAGTACTATTAAAGATAACATTACCATTTAGATATTTTACGAATGAATAATAATTTGAAGGTCTTAAATCCATTAGATATCCAATAGTTCCATCTTTGAATTCAAGTAATTTCTTTGGCCATAGAAAATCTTTTGACGGTGATCCTTTTAAAATATTATTCTTTAAATTATGTCTAAATTCTGGTGTTACTTCTGATTTGTATACCTTTAGAGCCAATTTAGAATTGTTATAATTAACTAAATATACTGTTCCTTGCCCACCTTCTCCTAACACATCCAATATTTGTATCTTTTCGTTATTAATATCTTTTATTACATCGTTTTTATTAAATTGCATTTACCTTATCTCCTTACTATTTGTGTTATTTTAATCTAATTAATAATTATTATGTAATTACCAATTTCTATTCACCCCTTCCTTAAATGTCAACATTATGATATTGCATAACGCTACATCATAAATGTATGGATTAATAATTGTTTAATTATTTTAATGTAGATAAATGTTTGAATAAATAACGTGATAAATAAAAAAAAGTTGTTAAGAAACATCTTAGTTTCATAGCAACTTCATAACAAATTAGAAATAATATTTAGATCCAGTTTTATTCTTTATTTGTATATAACCTTCATACATTCGTTTAGCAGCAATTTCTCCAGGAACACCACCACATGCGCCACCAAATACTGGCAAAACAATACAATTAACATCATGCTTCATTGCACACATCAATGTTGTTCTCATACATTGATATACAATAAAATCATCTTCAATTAGCGAGGGGTATTGCATAGTAGGCGTATGAATCAATTTTAATCCATAAATATCAGTATTAATTATAAAACTTGATCCAACTGGCTGTTCTCCAAAATAATGTTTTTTAATGAAATCCTGAACTTTCCCTTGGAATTCCCATCCCAAAATATCTGAAAGAGCTGCATCATATCCTCCTGTCATCAAGCCGTATGAATTAGCTGGAGATACTAAACAATCAATTTCATTAGATTTTTTTTCATAGAATTCTCTTATATCCATATTATAAATGTGAACATTTTTTATACCTGTAAATTCTTCTTTTAAAGCAGATACTGCCTCGTAATCAGTACTAACTATGTAAATTTTCAGATCTTTCAATTTAATCATTTTATTTCACCCCATACAACAAATTATATGATAAAACAATAACATTTGAAATCAATTTACTTAAAATAAAGCAATAATTCCAAATATAATTAAAGCAAGACCTCCGACTACTCCTATTATAGTAAAAATCAACCAGCGTTGTACAGCAGTTGCTGAAAAATTATATCCGCTTGGATTATTAATAATTCTAATTAATCCATACCCAATAGAAAGTAATAAAACAATAAAACCTATAATAATTTCAATAAAACCAATCATAATATTTTCTCCTTTTCATATTTTTAATTAATAATTTTAGATAATCTAGATAGTTTATTATTATGTAATACTTCTTTCGCTTCAGCCTCATTTATCAATTTAAATTGACAGGATTCTGTATCAGATAAAACTATCGGGTATCCAACATTAATATTAACATTTGAAGCAGCTACAACAGCTTTTATCATTCTATTTATAACAGGTTCACCAACAGTTGATGCAAGTGATCCCTTTGCAGCTTCTTCACCTGATCCAATTGCCACATAATCATCTATTTCAACAACATATAAGCAATTTTTAATGTCCCATATTTTATCTTTATATGCAAATAATAAACCAGAATCCATATGTGGTCCACCATCCGTAATCGTAAATCCACGTTTATCTAACGAATCATAAATATCATATACCATTTGACCTTGAACAAATTCCATGTCAATTTTACCATTGCTAGATTTTTCCTTTGGAATAAAATTAGTATAACGAATAATTCCTAAATCTCTACACGCGCCTACATGACCAATAATAGAATTATTTAAACCTTTTGTCTTCCACATTTTATAATTTTTAGGATTAGTAACCGTAATCTTGGAATAGCCACCAGTTTCTTGACTATCAGATGCCATATATACCTTTCCATTTTCTTTTATAGCTATAACAACACTCATATTAATCAACCCCTCTTATATTATTCGCATATAACTTCAAATTCACATGTTTCTGTATCTGTAACAATAATTGGATATGCAACTCGATTGTTATCTCTTAGACCAGCTTTCAATGCTAAGACAATTCTTTTCTTTGGATCATCGATATTATTTGTAGACATTAGACTTCCTAAAACCTCATCACCTCCACAACCAATAACAGCATAATCATCACATTCTAATACTGTTCCATCTGAGAATATTTCAAACATTTGATTCTTATAAGCTACAATCATATCTGAATCACAATAATATCCATCATCATGAGTGTTTAATAAATTTCTATTATTGAAAGCATCAAATAGCTTTGGCACAAATTCGGTAACCATAAATTCAAAATCAACTTTTCCATTCAATGCTACTACTTCTGGAACTAATTCTAAACACCTTGCGATATTTGATTCGATTAAACGACCAGATAATGCCATAAGCATATTAGAGCACCCTTTAACCGGAAATATTCTTCTATTATTAGCATTTATTAAATAATATTTTGTATCATCCTTTATAGCTAAGGAATCTGATCCCATATAAATCTTTCCTTTATATTTTAAAGCAACTATTAAGCTCATTTTTACCTCCTATTATTTTAACAGCTTAGAATTTTAGCTGATGGTCTCAAAAATAAATCAATATCTCCACATGTTGTTCCCCACCTTAGCTCATCAATTAATAAGCTATTAACATTAATATTTCCACTAGTAGTATTAATACGTAATTTATGTATTTTTGCTCCATCAATAAATACATTTCCACTTGATGATTTAACATTAAGAATACTTACATTAACTCCTCTACCAATGTGAACATCACCAGATAATATATCAATATTAATCATTTCAGCTTTAATGCTGTCTATATATACATCTCCACTTAATGATTTTATTTTTCCTATTGTTATATAATCATCAACCAAATTTAAAATAAAGTCATTATCTAAAGTACCACTTAAGATTCCATTAGATAATTTCAATTTTCTATTTATCGGATAATAAGATATATTTTTATCTCTAATAATTTGCAAATCATTAGCTTTAATACAAATATCAAATTGAGAAATAATATTATTTGTTTTATTTATGCTATTATTAGATTGATTAATTAAAACTGTAGTAGATTGTGTACGTCGTTTTATATTGTTGCCATTATTAACGGCATTTCCTTCTTTATTATTAGTATTATTTATATTTCTATCATTAGTACTATTCGAAGCGTTCTCTGTTCTCTTTTTAGGTTTTTCTCCAGTAAAAACATATTTTAACGATGCAATAATATAATCATATTCTTCTTTTGAAACTTTAAATCCTAATTTAGAATATCTATTCTTTAATTCAGTTACACCTTTATACACCCCATTTTGCTTCATAATATTATACATATCAAATTCCTTATTAATTTTATAATAAAGAACTGCATAATCTTTGTTTTCAAATGTATCAGAACATCTATCTAATAAACATCCCAACAAATATTTATTATTATTTATAGTTAAATTACTATATATATCCTTTAATGCATCACCTAATTCCATTAAATAAACCTCCTTCTATAAATTTAACTACCTACATAATATAAGCAATACCTACATTATTAATGTATGAATTTGATTTTATTAAAAATATTATAAAAATAAATAGTAGTTCTAGTGCATACAAAAAATAGGACAAAAATGTCCTATTTAAATTGAAGTTCATTATATGCATAAAATATGGTTTTGCATTTATTTGGTTTTTTCTTTAAAGTTTTAGTTCTTATATTAATATTTCTAATTGGCCCTCCTTTTTAATACAATTTTCAGAATTTGTATTTTTTTATCAATATGTTCTATCTCACTATACCTAGCGCCATAGCAGGTTAGCTAAAAATGACGCGGTAGGCTAGCAAAGCAATTCTTATATTATTATTTATTGTTCAATATAAAATCCTACCATTATAATATTATTACCATTTCTATTATTCTTATGAAAATATCTATTTAAATAATACATGACTCCTACAATAGGATCTATCAAAATCAATCCAACAATTCCATAATATCCTATTTTATAACCAACATATATTGATTCTTCTAGTGCAGCCGTCTTAAACCAATTAATAATGTACTTAATCATTGGTGAAAAAAAGAATGCATAAATAGATAAAAGAACACATGATAATATCTTTTCTATTCCCCATCTTTGTTCTTTATCAATAAAAAATGCAATTATAACTCCTGCAACTAGAATAATTGACACTATTAAAACTTTTATTTTTGTCGATAATGAATCATTTTTCATTGTTATGACTCCCAACTAATTAATTAATTCTTCTTTTGATATATTATCATTCATAATGAGTCCACATCCTAATTATTTTTACAGTATTTATATCTGATAACACTTGATAAACTAATCTATGCTGAAAATTGATTCTTCTTGAATATGTATTATCAATTCCAACTAGTTTTTCATAAGATGGTGGGTTAGTAAATGGATTTTCTTCAATTAATTCTAAAAGTGATCTTATTTTTTTTAATAGCATTGGATTTGATTTAATTTTTTCAAAATCTTTTGCTGCTTGCTTAGTAAATACTATTTCCATTCTACTTTCACACACTCTTCAACAGGTGTATTTGCTCCTTCAACGATGCTTTCATACATACCAGGGATACCTGCTAAATATAATGATTCAATTAAAGAATTATAATCTT
>Ga0247611_10007967_pt1 | contig 13162 bp, 10 predicted proteins | sample 177DNAGHGhighgp2_FD_192422 | JGI IMG/M metagenome (GOLD analysis project Ga0247611, IMG submission 192422) | Sheep rumen microbial communities from Palmerston North, Manawatu-Wanganui, New Zealand - 1770 DNA GHGhigh gp2 | ecosystem: Host-associated > Mammals > Digestive system > Stomach > Rumen... | reverse complement strand
ATTTTTAAACCTGTAGGAATCAAAGCTCTTTCAAGCGGCTCAAGAGTAACAGGCTCATCTATTGCTGCACACAAATCCATGCCTGCAGCTCCTTCTGTTTTGTACTCAGGAATAAATTTATTATTTGCTAATTTTTCAATTTTTAAAACAGTTTTAGTCATTAAGTTATTCCCTGTTTAATTCTCTCTTGCTTTAATTTACTTATAAGTTCGTATGATTTTTCAATATTACTTCTCAATTCTACATCATTTTCTGCTTTTTGTGCAAGTGTTTCAATTATATTTACAGTTTGTTCATTTGAATTTCTGTAAATAAACATATTCAATCCTGCACGAATACCCTTTTCACAGGCTTCAATGTCCCCGAATGCCGCAACACCTTTCATTATCATATCGTCTGAAATAATTATACCGTTAAAGCCTAATTTATTTCTTAAATAATCTATTGCATTTTTGCTTAATGACGTAGGGATAACTTCTTTTTCAAAGTACGGAACATGCAAATGAGCAACCATAATCATTTCAATATTATTTTTAATTGCATATTTAAAAGGCTTTATATGATATTTTTCAAGCTCTTCAAAATCCATATTAATTTCCGGCAGAGTCAAATGACTGTCCGCATTGGCATCTCCGTGTCCAGGAAAATGTTTTACACATGGTATTATCCCATTTTTGCGATATGCAGAAGATACTATTTTTTCAGCCATTATTACTTCATCTGTTTTATCCGAAAAAGCTCGCACTCCTATTATCGGATTGGTTGGATTTGTATTTACATCAATACAAGGTGCAAAGTTCAAATTAATGCCGTATGATACCAATTCGTGTGCTATTTCTGTTGTTTGCTCCTGTAAATATTCAAAACCTTTTTCAAACGCATATTTAGCAGAAAGATATTTTTTGCCGTTGTGGATATTTTCAGTTCTTTCCACCCTGCCGCCTTCCTGATCAATAGCCAGAAATGGGGGAATTTTTGCTTTTAATTTAATATCAGATATAAGCTGTTTGAATTGGTCTTGAGTTTTTATATCATAAGTAAAAAATATAACTCCGCCCAAACCTTTTCCCAAAGCAAGTTTATACCCGTCACCATCAGTCCCGAGTATAAACATCTGATACAATTTTGTCTTTAAATCAGTCACTTTATATATTCTCTTAATTCTGATAACTTACCATTTCCAACAACTTCTTCAATCTTAGCAAGAATATTATCCTTGTTTTCCAATGGTTTACAATTTTCAGGTATTTTTAAATCCGAAGTTTTTTCAACACTAATAAATCCTTCATTTACCTTTAAAAATTCTTCGTACAAATCAAGAATTTTAAATGTATCAGGATGCAATGAATAATCTTTACCAACATAGTATTTAACATCTTTTGGGAAGAATTCCAAATATTCTTTCAAAAATCTGACTTCCTGTAAAGTTTCTTCTTCATCATATTTTCCGCCGCAACAAAAATTACCTGTAATAGGTTTATCCATATCTTTAACAGCCTGAGCCCACAAAATACAACCTGCATAAAAACCTATATAATTATTAACCAGCTCATCCAGTTTAGGAAATATCATTCTAAACTGATTTTTCTTTTGTCCGAAGTTTTTATATTTATTTAACTCAGAATAAACATATTGGATATTAGGTATTATTGCAGAAATATGCTGTACAAAACCGGGATCAAAAGGTACACCTTCTTCAAAATTCATCACCATTCTTAAATTACTCCTTAACAAACTGTTTTTACAAAAAAATAATATCACGAAAAGATTGATACTACAAGAATTTTCATAGCAAAGAAACCCCGATATACGGGGTTTCCTCATAATCGGAACCATTCCTCCGATTATGCCGGACTCCGCCGCATATATTGAATGATGTTGTCATTCTCTCCCTGATATGTAGGGAAGTTGCGGCATTGGAGCCCTCTGTTCGGTTTTCACATTGTTATAATAAAATAAAATTTAAAGCTTTCCATTAGCCGTTAGTAGAATTTTTATGACAGCATGACTAATTATAATGGCTAACAAAAATATTAGACATTAATATTTTTTATCAGGCAAAATCATACACACAATATTTTTAAACGGTTTTCCAAGGTTTTACAAGGAATTTAATTGCTTTACCGTCGATATGCTGATGCATAGCCCATTCTATCTTGTCTAACCCGATTGTACCCGTTATAAGTTTTTCAACTTCAACTTCACTTGACGCAATATAATCAAGAGCCATTCTGAAATATTTTGGAGTATGGTGAAATACGCTCATTAACCTGATATCGCCGTAGTGCATTTTTGTAGTATCAAAAGTTACGGTAGAACCGGATTTGCAACCGCCAAAAAAGTGAACCGTGCCACCCGGACGCACACAAGAGAAAATACGCTCCCAAATTTCAGGCAATCCGACACATTCAACGGCAACATCCAAGCCTCTGCCCTCTTCCGTAAAACTTTTAAAAATCTTTTCCGGATTAGGATATTTTATTAAATCAACTATTTCATCAGCATGTGCAAATTCTTCCGCCATCTTTAATTTAAGCGGATTTCTGCCTGCAACAATAACTTTTGCACCTTTAAGTTTTGCAAGTCTTGCAAACATTAACCCTATCGGACCGATACCGATAATTCCGACCGTGTCGCCTGCTTTTATATCCGTTCTCTCGACGCCGTGAACTACATTTGCCAAAGGTTCACAAAAAGCAGCTTTATCAAAACTTAAATTATTAGGCAATATAAGCATATTTTTTTCTACAATACGAGCCGGTACAGTTATATATTCGGCATACGCACCATTTAATAAATCAAGATTTTCACACAGATTATATTCTTCCTTTTTACAGAAAAAACATTTTCCGCAAGGTGCAGAATTTGCCGCAACAACTCTGTCCCCAACTTTTACATTGGTAACACCTTTTCCTACCCTGTCAACAACGCCTGCAAATTCATGCCCGAAACCTGACGGGATATTTTTTATCAATACAGGATGCCCACGTCTGAATGTTTTTACATCTGTTCCACAAGTCAATGCTGACTCAACTTTTACAACAACTTCCCCTGCTTCGGGAGGTTTAACGGAAACATTTTCTAACTTTATATTTTGTGGCCCGTAATATTGAATTGCTCGCATAATAAATTCCTTTTTACTTATTTATTTCTATATAAGCTTTCATTATCCTGTTCGATATTGTATCATCAAAAGCTTTTTGAATATCATCTAACTTATACGTTGTGGAAATTCCCTTTACATTAACCTTACCTGTTTCTAGCAGTCCTAACGAATCTTTTAAATCTGCAGGCGAAGGAGAATAACTACCTAAAACAGTTAATTCTCTGTAGTATATTTCATTGTTCGGATATCCGGAATTCAACGGAGTACTTGAAAATACAAGAATTGTTCCTCCGCTTCTAATTGCTTTCAGTGCAGTGTCTAATGCCTTATCGGCACCTGATGTCATAAACACGGCATCTGTTTTTTCAAAATTTTCATCTAAATCTTTAACATTAATTGCATTTATTCCAAAACTTTTTAAAAGTTCGACACGCTCATCAATCAAATCACATCCGATAACATTCATCCCGAATGCCCTCAATGCCTGTGCCATAAGGATTCCAATAGAACCCAACCCCACTACAAGCACAGAAGAATTTTCAACCAATCTCGCACGCTTAACCGCACGAACACAGCATCCTAACGGTTCATAAAAAGAAGCTTCCACTTCAGTCAAATTTTCAGGTATCAGATAGGCAACATTACTGAGATGTTCTTCAGAAACATAAACCAGCTCACTAAACCCTCCAGGGCGTATATTTGTACTCTTAAAATGTTTGCACATTGAAACATTACCGCTCTTACAGTAATGACATGTTCCGCATGGAATATGATGTGAAGTAATTATTCTATCACCCTTTTTAAAATCGGTTTTTGAATTAATATCTACAATTTCTGCAACAATTTCATGACCTAATACTGTTCCGTCAGGTGAAATTTTTTCTCTGAATTTTACGATATCAGATCCGCATAAACCGCAACCTAATACCTTTAGAATTGCACCATCCCTATTATCCAATGTAATATTTGGAGCATTTTTTACAACAATTTTTTCATTTTCAATTACTGCTATTTTCATATTTTTGGCTCTTTCTGTATCTTGATTTTATCACAAAATAGAAACAGTATAAAAATATGAATTTAAAATTTTATCGGATAATCTTTAGGAATTTCCCAACCATTATTATATATTAGAGTAAAACATGTATAACCACCAATACCGCAATTTTGTTTTAACTCATCCATACTTTTATCAGAGTTCGTAGTAGCAACACCTTTATCAGTTATTTGAAATTCGAACACATCATAACCTAACTTATTAGGAAGATTTGAACCATTTATATCAACTACTATTACTGAACTATATGCACCACCTGATGCAACAGAAAATAAAACATACATACCATTTTTTAATTTTAGCGGAAGTCTATATCTGTCATTATCAATCAGCGTCGTAGCAGAAGTACCATCCGCTTTATAATATGGTGTACTACTTTTATATCCACATTCAGAGTAAGTACTACAAATCGTTGCACCATTAAAATAAGGCAACCAATATTTCTCTGCGTACTCTTTCGCTGATTCCGGAATTTGCCATTCATTAAAATACCCGTTATCAATAGTCGAAAGCCTATATGCCTGTTCAACTAAAGAATATACAACTTTTAATTTATTTACGACTTCTGTCTTTTTATAATTGCTTATTAATGTCGGCAGTGTCATTGCCGCAACAACACCAATTATACCGAGGGTTATCAATACTTCGGCAAGAGTGAAAGCAGGTTTCTTTAACGTCATCCCGAATTTATTTCGGGATCTAACAATCGTTATATTATTACGATTTGCATTAAATATATTACCTAAAAAGTCACTGTGGCTAGATTCTGAAACAAGTTCAGAATGACGTACGGAGTGTTCAGGGTGGCGTATAGTAAAATACCGTAATGAACTGTTCACCGTTCCCTGTTTACTTATAACGGACTGTTTACTATATACCTCTCCTTGGAGAGAGGATACAGATGCTCGCAAACTTGTTTGCGTAGCAGATGTTGGTGAGGGGGCAAACTTACTATCGCCGGGAAGGTCTGACCCCTCACCCGAAAATCTAACTTTCGCTTTGCTCAAGCTGATTTTCAGCCCTCTCCCGTTGGTAGAGGGAAAAGCATAATCTTCCAAGCTGCAAAGCTGCTTAGCTGCCAAACTTCCTAAATCTTGTAAATCCTTACTACGAGAGGATTTTACCCCCCCCCCCTATGCTCAAATCCTGTCATGGTAATAACCTCCGTGGTTTTCTAATACATTATCATTATAAACGATTTTTTACATTTTGCAAGCTTCTTGATTATTCGCAAAAAAAATATATAATTACAATATGATAAGAATTAGACGGCTAAATTGTTTTGATATACCAAAAATTCGGAAAATGACCGAATATCTTGATAATGATGATTCAAACAGATTTACAAAAGAATTGCGGAATGAGGTTGTTAAGATTATTCACTATACATTTCCGTTAAGATACAAGTTTCTGCCTGAGTCTTACGTTTTAACGGAAAATGACGAAATTCTGGGACTTATAACAGTTTTACCCAAAATGGGCAATCCGTATAAAATTATAATTACAAGACTGATTTTTCAAAATAATCTCTATGATGTCGGAAAACAACTGGTAGAATTTGTTATAGCAAAATACGGAGCAATGGGAGCTGTATCATTTTCTGTTAAAATTGATAATTCTCATGATGAACTTGTACAATTATTTTTAAATGATTGCGGTTTCAGACATTGTTCATACGAAAATTTATGGAAAATAGAAAATTTTAACGGGAAAGAATACCACCCTGCACGTTTCAGAATTTGTCAAAACTCAGATGCCAAAAAAGTCAGCGAACTGTATAATGCAGAAATTAACAGCTTGTACAAGCCGGCATTAGTCAGAATAAAGACAGAATTTAAAGAACCGTTTTTTGGCGGGATAACAAATTTTTATAAAAACAGATATGTTTTAGAAGAAGCAGCACACCGCAGAATTATTGCATATCTGTCAATTACTACCAGTGATAACACAAATTTTATTCTTGATTTGACAACCTGTGACGGATACGAAATTTCTTACGATGAAGTTTTGGCTTTTGCGGCAAAAGAAATTTCTTATAAGAAATCTAATTTTTATATGTTCTTCAAGCAGAAACAATACACAAATACTTCGGAAAAATTTGAAGAATATCTGCATTCAAAGGGTTATAACTGTATTCAAACACAGTGCGTTTTGGTAAAAGATTTTTATAAACCGATTAAGCAAAAAGAGAACGCTTTACAGGTATTTTTATTTGGGGAAAACGGAATAGCCGTTGACTAAATTTATTGATTTATTATTTCAAAAATTTTACTTGGTTCTTCAGTTTTGAGTTTGCCGAAAGCCTTTACTTTTTCTGATGTTGTAATATACAAATTACGTTTTGCTCTTGTTATAGCGACATAGAGCAATCTCAGATTTTCTGCTACAATTTCCTGCTTTAATTCATGTTCGGTTTTCTTTTTATATTTTGGATTTAATGCTTTTAATTGTTCCATAAAATCTGATACATTGTATTTCAGTTTAGAAAAATCTGTCGTAAGGTTTCTCTCAGTCATTTCCGGAAGAAATACCAAATCAAATTCATCACCTTTCGATTTATGCAAAGTCATAATTTGTACCTTACCTTCAAAAATACCCTTATCATTTTCATCTTCCTCGGAGAAAAATTTAAATCCGCTAAGACTGTTACGTTTTGCAAGTTCTCCTAACCTGTCCAGCAGCGTTTCAAGATTTTTGGCTTCAAACGACAATCTTTTGATAAGTGTTGAAATCAAATAAACATTTGATTTTTCTATTTCTCCGCTAAAATAATAAAGTCCTATTTTTATCGCCATTTCATCTGCAGTATAGTGCGGAAAATTTGTCCAGTAATTTAAATCCCATTGAAACTGCACAAGGGATTTTTCTGCTATATTGTCAGCCGGAATACTAATAAACGGATTTTCATACTTATTTATTACTGATGTATATTTCTTATTATAAAATCCTAACTCGGATAGAGTTTCGTATGATGAAGCAACTACGGAATTATCAAACGGGGATAATACCATTTTCAATACCGCATATATTGCCCTGAATATAGATTTTTGTTCAAGACACTCACTTCTTGTAATACATTTAAGTCCGCTGTTATTGATAAAATTTGTCCATTCAACTACCTGTCTGTTGTTTCTTACAAGAATTCCGACCGTAGCTTTAGGATTATGCCTGAAATAATTTCTTATTTCTTTTAATATGTAATTTTTTTCTTCCATCGGAGTCGGTAAAACAGATGCCTTAACCGCATTTTCACTAACAGGATTTCTCCCTTCAACCGGCTGCATAAGTATATGATAGAATGCTTCTTTTGTTTCAGGATAGGTTTCTGCATCTAAAAGAACCGTATTTGCCAGTTTCCATACATCTTTGGTACATCTTTGAGAACAATTCATGCTTACCTGTTGACTTGTTTCTATGAATTTTCTAAACTCGGCAACATCAGCATTTGTAAACGTTGTAGTAATAGCCTGATTTATATCCCCGCATCTAATCAGGTTATTATATTTTCCGCTCAGCATATTTATCAAACTCTGCTGAACCGAAGAAGAATCCTGTGCCTCATCTTCAATAATATAGTGACATATATTTTGATAATAACTTCTTATATCCTCATTTTCTTCAAGTAATTTTACCGACATCAAAAGAATATCATCATAATCTATAAGATTATTTTCAGTAAGAATTCGCTGATATTCGTCAAAAAATAATTTAAATGACTGAAGTTTAGAATTTCCCTTCATATTTTCAAAACTGCCACGCCCGATTTTATATACGGAAATTCCCTGTATAAAGTCATTTAACTCTTTATCCGCTACTTTGATTTTTTTGGTTACTTCTCTTATTATTCTCGTTTTTTGTGTATCATCACAAATATCAAAATCGGCATTCAGCCCCAATCTTTCGTAATTCCCGTTTTCTTTCAGAATTCTGAGAGCCAGTCCATGTATCGTACTTATGTACGGTAATTCAGAGGAGTCATCCCTAACGGATTTTATTCGTTCTCTAAAATTTCTGGCAGCAGATTCCATATACGTCATTACAAAAATATTTTGCGGATTTATACCCCTTTCCAAAAGTTTAATTATCAGTGCAAGAAGAATAGTTGTCTTTCCGGCTCCCGGAACTGCTGATATTGCCATCCTACCGTCTTGATATTCCAAAACCGGTTTCTGGTCATCTCTTGGCACAATTTTAAATCCGGAAACATTAAGACGAGTATCACCTTTTTTTAATTCATTTTTTACTTTAATGTATTCCGATATTCCGCCAAAATTTTCAACTCCGTTTCCGTCAAAAAGCGAAGAATATGTATAAATATGTTCCTCTGCACAAAGAGCAAGTTTCCTTAAAATTCTTGCTGTCTTTTCTTTGCTCAGTTCAATATTATCTTCAATGGTATATTCGTCTTTATTCCACCCTTTTTGAAAAACCCAGGCATTATATAAAGGACCTGTGTCTGATTTAACCCATTCCTGAGCAGATATATCCAGCCAAAACTGATATTTTGTTTTAATCTGGTTATCAATAATTTTCTGCGGAGTTCCGATTATTAAATCATTTTCATCTATTTCAAGTATAGAATATGGATTTTCTGAAATAATAGAGTTTTCTATTTGATTTATAATTTCTTCTTTTCGTTTATTAAAATCATCCCCAAATACATTTTCAAAATCTTCAAGCTGCTTTATGAAAAAATTAAATTTTATAATTTCATTTTTATCATAACGAATAAATGTCATTAATTCCGAATATATATAATACACCTGTTCTGATAACTTTTTATCCGAACCTATAATATTTTTTACAACTTCTAAAAGTTTGTTATATTTCAACGAATATTCTTCATTATAAAACTCGTATTCAGTTAGAGTTTTAAATTCATCGAAGTGCTGCAAAATCTTACGGCAATATTTTAACGGGATTCCGAGACAGTTTATGAGAACATTACGCAAATCAAATTCTGTCAAATTATTCTTTAAATCGGAATTTAGTTTTAATATCGTAAGACAAGTCAGTACTAATTTATTCTGTATTAATTTTTCACTTCCTGTTATGTACAGCGGATTAATATTTTTACCGAGAGTTTCAGCAAACGTAAATTTCAACATTTCATCTACAATTGGAGTAATAATTGAAATTTCAGCCGGCTTTACTTTGCCGGTAATTAACTCATTAATTTTTTCACAAACAAGTTCAATCATTTTTGAACGTTTTGACGGTGAATATAATGAAAAATTATCAAGATTTTCAGCAGAATTAAGAGTTACATTTTTGTATAAATTTTCTGCATCATATTTCAACTTGGTTTTGATATCTATAGATATTGCAGACTCTCCAAAAAGTTTTTCAAACTCCCATACGGCAGTTTTATCAGCACTCAAATATCCTATTCTGCTGGAACCTTTTTTATCAAATGCTATAAACCAGTCCTTTAACTGCGGCTTTATAAATTCAATAAAATCGTAACAAGCAGGAGTAATTTCATCTCCGTCATCAAGAATTAAGTATTCAATATTTTTAAAATAATCAGTATTTCTGTATATATGTTCAAATAATAAACCCTGACGAAGATAATCAAAATCTCTTAAATACAAAGTTTGTTTAAGCAGTTTTTTGAGAGTTAGCTTTGCATCCTGTGCAAATCCTTCGTTTAAAATCCTCGCCCTGTAATCTACGTCATCATCCGAAAGATGATTTTGGACGATTAATGAATACCTCCTGAAAAGTTGATGCAATAATGATTTTTTGGAATTATATCCTTTGAACGGTATTGTTTTTAAAATGTCCTTTAGAATGAATTGTGAAACTTCTAATCCTGTCAGATTTGGTAATATTTTTGGGTTGGGAAACGGATTTTTATTCTCCAAAAATGCCCAGTTATCACTTATGGCATTGTAAACCAAAGAAAAATATGAATGTATTTGGAGCTTTTCATAAACATTTATATCAGTATTTTTTAAAACTTCTTCCGTAAATTTATTTTTTAAATTTGAATTTGAAACCAGCACAAGAATTTTTGATGTATCTACTCCTGAATTTAAAAGTGATACATACTTGTCTGTCAAAATACTCGTTTTGTCAGAAGAAATAGTCCCTTCTATAATCAATTATGCAATACTCCTTATGTTGTATTTTACCATAAAAATAAGTGTAAATTTTACAAACAATCTACATAAATTACACTATTGCATTTTTAAATAATTTATTCTATTATAATCGTAACAAAGAGACGTAAACCATTTATAAAAATTTACAGGAGGTAAACACATGGAAGAATTAATGGAACAAATCGGAACATCTGCCGGAGAAATTTATAACTACTTAAATACTAACGGCACAACTACTTTTTCAAAAATGAAAAAAGAATTAGATTTAAAGGGTAATTTTGCTGATTTAGGTTTAGGCTGGTTAGCAAGAGAAGATAAAGTATCTATCTCTAAAAAAGGTACTTCTGTAAGCGTTAGCCTTAAGTAATTTTGAAAATAAGATACAGAAAAGCACTCATATAATTATGGGTGCTTTTTTGTTTGTTTACTAAACATTATATTTATGCAATATTAGGTATAGATTATGTTGTATTTGCAAATTAAATGAGGTTGTATAGCAGATGTCAGATATAAAATTCGGAACGGATGGTTGGAGAGCAGTTGTAGGGAAAGAGTTTAATGCAGATAATGTTTCTGTAGTTACAAATGCCGTTGCAAAATATATTTTTGATACATTCGGTATCAATAAAAAAATAATTATCGGATACGATCCGAGGAATATGGCAGATATCTTTTCAAAACAAAGTGCAGAAATTCTTTCTAACATAGGATTTGAAGTTTTATACAGCGATAAAATCATACCCACACCCGTTTTGGCATATAATGCAAAACATCTGAATGCGTGTGCTATTATGTTTACCGCATCACATAACCCTCCGGAATATCTCGGTATAAAATTCATTCCGGATTATGCAGGACCTGCAACGAGCGATATAACTGATAAATTGACGGAAAATCTTGGCAAATCCATTCCTAAACAAAGAGAAGGGGTTATAAAATTTTATGATTTCAAACCTGATTATGAAAAACAGCTTGAAAAACTTATTGATTATGACAAAATTAAAAATTTAGTGAATATGAATATAATTTTCGATGGCTTTTATTCCGCAAGTATAGGATATTTTGATAACATACTGAAAAAACATGACATAAAATTTGAAACTATGAATATGTTTCATGACAAGAATTTTGGTGGCGGAATGCCTGATCCGAAACCTAAATATTTGAGCGACTTAATTGAAAAAGTTAAAAATTCCAAAAATGCAATAGGTCTGGCAAACGATGGGGATGCCGACAGGTTTGGAGTAATTAATGAAAACGGTGAATACGTTTCTCCTAACGAAATTATATCAATATTACTTATACACCTGATAAAAAACAAAGGGTTTAAAGGTTCACTCGTTAAAACAGTAGGAGCAAGTTTTTTGTTAGATAAAGTCGCGGAAAAACTTGGAGTAAACGTAATTGAAACTGCTGTCGGATTTAAGCATGTCGGAGAAGCCATGAGAAAATATAACCCGATTATAGGCGGAGAAGAAAGCGGAGGATTAAGCATACAGGGACATATTCCTGAAAAAGACGGTTTACTTGCAAATTCTCTTATATTAGAAGCAATGGCTTATGAAAACAAAACTCTTGTTCAGTTGCAGGAAGATTTGTACAACTTTGTCGGCTGTAAATTTTTTAATGACAGAATTGATAAAAAATTAGAAAATATGGATGAAGTAAAACCAATACTTGAAAAATACAAAAATAAAACCGCATTAGGTAATTATAAAATAATAAAAACTGACTTAAAGGATGGAGTAAAGATGTATCTTGATGATAATAACAGTTGGATACTTGTACGTCCGAGCGGTACAGAACCTCTTTTGAGAATATATTTTGAAAGTAATTCCGTTGAAAAAATTAATCTGTTGAAAAGTTTGGTTTAACTTGACCTTTGACAGATTTCAAAAAATTTGATATTTTGTTATTAAATCATCATAAACAGGAGAAAGTTATGAAAAAGTTTTTAGTTGAATGTAAAGATGATAATGATAAATTGATATTGATATTAATGCTTGTTGCATCATTCTTTTTGTCTTGCCTGCCGGCACTTATTGTTATTGTCGGACTAAAAAAGTATATCAGTGACAGCACATATAATATTGCTAAAGCACTGTTCAATTTTGAACTTTTGCTTTTGCTGATAATGCTTTCATTTATGATTCCTGTTATAGGCTGGTTCTTAGGTCTTATTTTGGGACCTGTAATATGTATATTAAATATAGTAATTATTATACTTGATATAATTGCAGTTGCGAATAAATCGGAATTGCCGATACCGGTATGGTTTGAATTTTTGTAATAGTTAAACCCTCTATTTAAAAATCGGAACTTTCTATAACTATTTTCAGTTATAGTTTGTATTGTTGTGCAGATATAAAAGAAGGAAACAGTTGTGTAGGGTGCGTGTAGACGCACCTCATACTGGTGCGAAAAATTGGACTTTCCACCCAAAGAATTAATCCCTGAGGTGTAGCTGATAATAGTTAGCTAATAATAGCGACTTTTATTTTTATATTTAACCTGTCATAATAGAATATTGTAGTTTTACAGATTTTACACAATTTTTAAACCAAATGAGGAGGGAAAAATGCAAGAATTTGATGCAGAATTGACGAAAGATATAATCTTTCCGAACGAAAAAATTTTAAACAAAAGTCCTGATGAATTATTTAGTGACAAAATCAAACAGGAGATTATGTACACTAAAATTAAAAATTTATGTAATGTTAATCCTGAATTGGAAGAACCGTTAAATCAGAGAATGATTTTTGATGACCTTGCGGAATTTATACGGGAACATATTTTAGCGGTCGGTAAAGAACAGGCAATAAAAGATTTCCAAACAGGATTGAATTTGTTAACGGGCTACAAGAAAGAAACCGTACTGGATGAACAAACCAG
>Ga0247611_10007966_pt1 | contig 13163 bp, 16 predicted proteins | sample 177DNAGHGhighgp2_FD_192422 | JGI IMG/M metagenome (GOLD analysis project Ga0247611, IMG submission 192422) | Sheep rumen microbial communities from Palmerston North, Manawatu-Wanganui, New Zealand - 1770 DNA GHGhigh gp2 | ecosystem: Host-associated > Mammals > Digestive system > Stomach > Rumen... | reverse complement strand
TCTGATCAATACCCATGTTTCACGTGAAACATATAAAATTATATTGACAAACTGATATAAATATGTTATATATAAATTGAGTGATGATAGTATCACTCGAACAAATATTCGATAAGGGGGTTTAGTTATGCGGATAATGCCGTTTATGAAACGTAAAAAGGGCGTACAGTTCGCAGGTATCGGACTTGATACAGGCGGCGGGGGCGGTGGCTCGTTGCCTATTGCGTCAGCTGATACGCTCGGTGCTGTTAAGATCGGAGAAAATCTCAGTATTACAAGTGAGGGTCTTTTGTCTGCTGAGGGTGGCTCAGGTGAACCTAATTTTTCAACTACTGAAATCAATACGGGTACTAAATGGGTAGATGGTTCAGACATTTACAGGATAACGGGTGTTAGAAACGATGCGTCAGGTAATAGCGAGTATACTATATCTATTGCAAGTTTAAATGTTAAAAACTTGATAAAGTATTTTTCGATAAAATACAGGACTTCCGAACAGTTGGGTGCTGATAGAATAGAGTTTTACCCATCTCGTAACGAATTGTATATCAAGTTTAATAGATCAGGCGATGGCGATGTATACTATACAATATATTATACCAAAAATTAAAAGGAGGACTTTATTATGAAACTTACACAGGTTGCAACACTTCTCAATGAAACTATTGTCCCTAACCTTTTGGGCGAGGGTACAACGATTAGTGCTGATCTTTCCAACATCGTTGATCTCGGTACAGCTTTGGCAGACGTCACAGCGGAGGATATGCAGGACTATGCAAAAGATCTTGTTGTCGGAGTCGCTCGTAATCTCTTTGACTCTCGGGCATATAGGCCAGAAACATACGGACTTATGAATGATGCTAGAGAGTTTGGCGGCGTTGTACAGCGTGTTAAGGTAAAACTTTACTCTGCTGTTGATTCTCCAATTTGGACACTTCAAAACGGTCAGGATTATTTTGATGGCACGTATTACGGCGCAGACATCGATAGTAAGATATACACAAAGGACACGATCTTTCAGGTTAAAAACTCGATACCTGTTGAGAAGTTCAAACAGTCGTTTACTTCTGCTGACGGTGTTATGTCTCTGATAGCAACCATCGAACAGCAAGTTGATAACACGATCACGATGGAATTGAACGGACTTGCAAAAACTACACTACAGCAGATGATTGCAACGTCTGTTGCAAATGGTCAGGTTATCCACCTGCTCACAGAGTATAACACACTAGCTGGACTCAGCGGAGATGATGCACTTACAGCAGATACTTGTTTGTACAATGCGCCTTTCTTGCGTTGGTGCGCTATGACTATTGTTAGGCTCCGTGATTTGACTCAGGATATGAACAAAAAATACAACGATGGCACGATTGAGACGTTTACACCTGCCGATGATCTCAGGGTAACACTTCTTTCAGAGTTTGCACGCTCGATTGAATTCAACATGGAAGCCGATACCTTTCACAATGATATTGTTTCTGTCGGAGAGTATAACGTTATTAACTTTTGGCAGAATTCAAGCGATGGGATGCTTCCGTCACTCGGTGTGACTGCTGAGGTTAAGACCAATGTAGGAGAATCAGATCCTGTCACAGTCTCGGGTGTTGTCGGCACTATCTTCGATAGATACACAGCAGGTCTTACAGCAAGGCTTGACAAGATTACGGCTCAGTATATTGCAAATGGCGATTATACTACATACTTCCACCATATCGCAAACAGCCGTTTCATTGATACACGTAATACAGGTATTGTATTGTGCCTTGACTAATCTGCAGAGCAGGTATAATATAGGGGTATACTTTCAGAGTATGCCCCTATTTTTAAAGGAGCGATAACATATGAATATTCGTTTATACAACATATCAGACAATCCCAACAAGGTAAAAAAATCAGCTGATAAAAACGGTGGTACGTTAGTACAGGATGTTAGATTTTTGGATGATGATACACTAAACGTATTGAATCCGACTTTGTTATTAAATATAAACACCGATATATCCGAGTGTATTAAGTATAATTATGTATATATACCAAAAACAACACGTTTTTATTATATCACAAACATATCAACAAGAGGTGGTCTAATTGCTATTGAAACAAAAGTTGACGTTTTGAACAGCTTTTCGCACGACATATTAAATAGTAAGCAGTACATTCTTAGACAGGAAAACAAATATAAAAACCCATATCTCATGGACTCACTACTACCAATTACAAGTGAGCATAATTATATTATGACACCATTCGGGCGAAATGTAGATGATCGGTCATGCGGTAGAATTATTCTTGAAACAGCAGGAAATGGGGGGAGAGTTATATGAGTGATATTACAAAAGTAACTGGACAAGAATGCCTTAATTATATCAATAAAGATATTGCATTCGCAACACGTACAACTTCTGGTGTGAATGGTGTTAGGCATCCTTTAGTTATATATACAGAACAGGACAGTTCATTTAATACATATAGATCAGGCACTATTACACCTCAATCTTCATATATTCGTTTAAAATCTCAAAATAATCGGATAGTAGGCTATGTAAAAAAGAAGTGTGACGACGGCGGTTATTATATTGTATTAATGGGTAACACAACAATTCCTGTTGCAAATAATGTGGTATATGGAAACCGTAGGCATATTGAAGTTACAACACAACAAGAGTATGAGCAGGACATATCCCCTGTATCTCCGACACGTACTGATTGGTTTCCATTAACTGATAAATGGGAGGGTGATATATATCCTAAGCGTAGATTTTGGTATGAGGATATGTATAGTGGTTTCTCATTTACAATATATGATGATGGTTCGTCGGTTTCTTTTGATAATACTTTAGATATGGGAGTGTTTGATGAAGAAAATGCACAAACTATGGTTGATGGTAATAACGGCTTTAATTTAAAAATAGGCGGTGGACAAACAGCAAGTTTAAATTTAACAAACGATACTAATAGTATTGAATTTGGAGGGTTTGTATCATATAATAATGCTAATATAGATTTAAATATGTGCGATAATCCTTTTTATGGTATGTTTGGAAACGTCTATAATTTTGGTCGTGAATATAGTCGACTATTTAAAGAATTTTTCTCACAAAAGTTAGATGTAAATACTTTTCAAGATTTGTTATATTGGAACTATCGTCCGTGTGAGTCGAACAACGGTGTGTGTGTGCCTTTTAATTTAATATTGACTGAAAATTTAGATTTTGCAAAAGCATATGTAAACAACGGCATATTACCTCAGGACGCATTTTTGTTTCCTTTAGACTGGGATAATCTGCCTAACTATATGATGCCCGACGACGACGGAGACGACGGAGAAGATGATAACACACCCGATGATAACACACGTGATGTTACACCGAATCCACCTGTGATACCGTCTTTTACGCCATCTATGTTAACCAATAATAACTACTATTGGTTGACTGCTCCGCAGTTAGCAGGTTTTATTTCATGGTATTGGAACGATGTTGGAAATATACAAGATATAGATGATCTACTCGCAAAAATAGAGGGGTTATATAACAACCTCTCGCAAGCCATACTTAACATCAGATTTATGCCTGTTGAAGTCTCATGGATAGGTGGCACAGGCGCACAGTCAAACATAAAGATAGCGCAGATTGAAAAAGACGGTTTAGTTGATACACTATCAAAGACAGGTAAACCCACAGTTGAAACTATCGGACATATACACATACCAAACAAATATAATAGCTTTGTTGATTTGTCCCCATATAGTCAGCTAAGTGTGTACTTACCGTATCACGGCTTTCTTGACCTTGATATGAATATATTTTCGGGGCATGACTTATATGTAAAGGCTATTTATGACTATATGTCAGGCACAATTCAGTATTTACTTTACTATGATAATCAGTTTTTAGTAAATACCATAATATGTAAAATGGCTATGGATATTCCGATATCACTACAAACCAAAAATGACCGAGACTCGGCAGTGTTCCAAAATGTCTCAAACGTAGTCGGCGGTCTTATGGGTGCAGGCTTGTCACTCGGTACAGGTAACCCGATGGGGTTATTAGTCGGAGCAAATGCTCTCAATAGTGGTGTTGCATCCGCTCCGCTGAATGTAAAGGGAAATGTCGGAGAACAGGGCGCATTTTACGCACCGCCTCAGTGTTCAATAATATTGAGACGCCCGACAATATCAAAACCATCAGCGGACATATGGAAGTCAAAAGTCGGTCAGATATGCGGAAAGTCTTATACACTTGCAAACTTGACAGGATATACAACAGTTTACAATCCGCAAATAACATTTAGTGGTAACAAAAACGCTGACGGCGTGACTATGAAACCATTACAATCTGAAATAGAAGAAATCTATTCAGCACTTGAAAAGGGGGTTATTCTATGATAACAAACGCAAACGGATCCATCTACAATCCGCAGGACGTCTACAACGTCTTGCGGACAAAAGCTAAAAACGATCTCCGATATAACACATATTTTGACATTTTGCTAAATACTCTGTTAGAGATGTTTGTTTATGAGGGTCTACCTGATACTATCCCTCAGCGTTTTCTTGAACTGTACTTGCACACATACGGCAATGTCTTTATCTCCAAAATAAACGGCGATATATACGCAACAGGTGGCACACTCTCGGGAGAGATTGACGCATACGGACTCGGTACGGATGCTATCGCAGTATGCCCGATAGGTCAGGCACAGGGCAAGCGTGACATAGATATTGTGTATGCTATCAACAACGACACAGCGTCCCCGGATATGCTCGTGTATTGGATAGCGCACTTGCTCCAGGAGAATGACAACAGCTTAGAGCATAACATAATATATAGCCGACTGCTCAACATTCCTGTAGTACGTGACGAAAAAGAAAAAGCTGCTTTTGATGAACTGATAGACACACTGATAAAAGGCGATCTAAAAGCCTTTGCATCCAAAAACCTACTTGCTGACGAACTCGAAAACGGTATACAGGTTATCAGTTTATCAGACACAGACAAGGTGGACAAGCTCCAGTATCTCTCACGCTTTGCCGATGATATATTAAAGAAGTTTTACAATTTTTACGGTCAGCCGATCAACTCGCAGAACAAGAGCGCGCAGTCTATATCTGACGAACTACACGGTATGGATTCGGTCTCATTTATCATACCTATTCAAATGCTTAAATGCCGTGAAAAAATGTGCGAAGATATCAATAGAATTTTCGGGCTTAATGTCTCGGTGAAGTTTTCAACTACCTGGGCGCTTGAATATAATGCCCTCATGCTGAGAGACACGAACGGAAACGGAACGGCAGACACAAAAGAACTCGATACCGAACAGGAACCCGAACAGGAACCGGAACAGGAACCCGAACAGGAACCCGAACAGGAACCCGAACAGGAACCCGAACAGGAACCCGAACAGGAACCCGAACAGGAACCGGAACAGGAACCCGAACAGGAACCCGAACAGGAACCCGAACAGGAACCCGAAAACGATCTCGAACTTGAGATAATGTCGAAACTTGCAACGGCTCTTGATACCACGATAGAGGAACTTACGGAACTTGTAAAAGGGGGTGACGATGATGCTTGACAGGGTAGACTATTGGATTAGCGGTATTGCGTCAGCTGTGGGCGGAGCTATCGCTTATATGTATGGAGAACTTGACACGGTGCTAATTTGTTTGTTTGGATGTATCACGCTTGATTATATAAGCGGAGTAATTGTTGCTTGTTATCAGAAAAAGCTATCAAGTGAGATTGGTTTTAAGGGCTTGCTCAAAAAAGCATGGATATTGCTTATAGTCGGACTTGCCGGACTTCTTGACAAGTCACTCGGTTTTGACTCTGTTGCTCGGTCAATGGTATGCTGCTTTTATATTTGTAATGAAGCAATCTCTATTATAGAGAACGGTTCTAAACTCGGCATACCGTTTCCGAAAAAAATACTTGATATGATACTTGATGCAAAACATAAAAAGGGAGGTACTGACGATGGCAGTAAAAACGATTTACGACATGTTTGATCTTGTATATCAGGATAATTTTCTTGATCTGACTATAACCGGAACTGATATAAATGGAGAAGATCAGACAATCATAACGGATGCGGATGCTAAAAGTTATATTAGGCAGAAATATGCAACAAGACAATTCCCTGTTATTCTCGGCGATAGTGCGTCTTTACAGGACGCTAAAAGGATATGGCAGGAAGTTTACACCCTTTATCTGACTAACCATTTACACGGCATAAACAAGCAGATGCAGGCGCTTTTTGATTATAACTATAGTCCGATAGAGAACGTAGACCGGCACGAATCTGAAACAATAGAGGGAACAGAGAGCGGAGAGAGCAGTAACACAAAAACAAATAATCTCTCTAATAGCACCCAGTACGGCAGGACTGAGACAAACTCAGGAACAGATACTACTACTTTTGGTCACGTTGTTACAGAGTCCGGGACGGACACAATCAGGCGAACGGGTAATGATACACTTGAAAAAGACGGTAGTATCATCAACACGACAGAAAAGGCAGGCTATAACGCTCCGAACACGTACACGAACGATACAAAGAATACGGAAACTTATAACAACTATTCAGAGGATAACGTACACGCTACATCAGATGCAACTACCTTTGGACACACAGATACAAACAGTGGTTCGGATAGTTTGCAGCATGGTCACATCGTCACAAACGGTGGCACAGATACAGAGACACAGACCGGAACTGTCACAGATGCCGGAGAAACAAGCGGCAGTACATCGACAGAGAGGACGTTACACGTTCATGGTAACATAGGTGTTACTACAAATAATCAGCTCATAGAGGCAGAGATAGAGATGCGCAAACTCTCGCTTGCTGAAATGATACTTGATGATATCATCAACGAATATACATATTATTGTTGATCTCCTCAAAACATCTATATAAAAAATGCCCTGCGGTGTTCGGGACTCCGCAGGGTGTTTTATTTATTCACATTTTCGGTATTGACTCTATTTTTACGTTTGGAAATTTTTTCTCGAATTCGTCAAGTGTGTACTCTTGCCGCTCAATAACAATCACTTTAACTTCTTTGTCGAAAACATCATAAATCGTATACATTTCTTCAATACACTTATCATACATTGTACACATTTCAACAATACATTTATCCATGTTTAAACCTCCTAAAACTTGCACTCTTGCAAATACTTTTCGACAAGCGACCCGACAGAGTTATCAGCATATCTAAATAGGTTCTTTTTGTACTTGTCAAATATGTATTTATCCATCTTTGTAAACCCTGTCTTGTAGCGATCTCGGGCGGTGCGTGGCTCTGATAAACTGTATATGATACTATCATCATAAATCTGAGTAGCAAGATGGCAGTTGACAAATATAATATCTTCACTTTGGCACAATTCCAAAGATATATATTTATCGTTATAACTAATATAATGCCCTCTTTCAAGTATTCTAAAATCTTTCGGAGTGTGGGGGTAGTTATCAATATTCCATGTGGCATTTCCGGTTATGCTCGCAAGTCTCGGATTGCTGAAGCCATAATACATCCGATTGACAAGTGACTGTTTTTTACTTGCCTTTGGCGGCTTTTTTCCTAAAATCTCCACATAGATTTTAGTACCCTGGGGTGTTGTGATGATCTCCTGATCTCCTTGCTCCATCGTCTCGACACGCTCAGATATCTCTAATTCCTTAAAGAATGGGCTTAATCTGTCGATAGTGTTAGATGCAAGGCACAGCATACCGGACTGACGGTCTCTTAGAATAGTCTTTACAAGGTCGCAAAATGATATGAACTCATGTGGGTAATAGTTGCGCTCTATGAACTCATCAAAAATGATAAAATCATTTTTCGTTTCCAGCACTGACTTATATTTCTCGTTGTTATCAATAGAAAGCATTATGCAAAATGCATCAGGGTCTTGATTATCAATATTTCCGTCCTCGTCTACGTGTGCAAGATACCATCGTCTTGACTTGTATGTTATTGTGTTATAGATACCGTCTGTCAGCTTTTCAACGTAACCCCACGATATGATATTGCTAAACATATCTTTAGACTGCTTTGGCACAATCATCGGCTCGGATGATCTGATATAACATATACCGGTATGATAAAGTTGATAGATGCACATACCGTATAACAACAGGTTGGTTGTTTTTCCTCGTGAGCGCTCGGATAAAGTAACAAACCACTTGCAGGACTCAAAAGGTAAATGTATGGGGTTATATACATCTTTGGGTATATTCAGACTCTTGAAGAGCTTGTTTATCTCGTTGAAGTCGTACTTGATGCCGTTTTGCTTGTTTCCGTTAATATATTCTTTTTTCATAGTTTTTTGATACCTCCAAAAAGTTGTTTATCAAATACAAATAATAGTCTTGTAGTTTTAGTGTAAATGTGTTCGGATAGATACCCACGCTTGACTTCTCATAGCACCTGACACCCTCTATGATATCCTCATGCGGACGGTCGTTATATGTGACAGCATTTTTTAGTGACACGTCAACATCTAAAAGCATATTATCATGAAATATGTCGTAAATGTCAAGACCGTTTTTCTCGCAGTATTTAGGTAGTGCGTCCTTTGGCAGGCCTGCAATAGTAACATGATCGACACCCTTATATGTCACGATGTAGCGTTTAGCACCTAAAAACTTGCCTGTTAGCTCGTCTCCATTATATTCAGCCTCAAAACTGCCTAAATCATAAAATAGGTTATAGTCAAGGTCTAACTCGTCACACATATATTTAACTGTCTTCTCTGTTGCTTTGTTGATCTCCTCGAACATCTTCTCATGATCTCCGAAGTATTTAATACTGTCGGTGTCACAATAGATACCGTCTGAACCTGTTTTATAGAGAACGTCTAACAGCCTATATCTTGCGTACGCACATACATAAATACCCCACTGAGGAAGTAAAAAGGCTCTCTTTTTCTCCTGCTCAAAACTAAAGTTTGAGTTATCAGCATACCAGTCTTTGAAAAGGTTCGACAATAATATCTGATTTTCCTGCAACTTTGTAACGCACATCCCATAGGCTGAATTCACGAGACTCTTATATAGACTATACTCGGGTGTTCCTGATAGACCTTTGTGTTTCATGTCTGCCTTTTTTTCATAGGCTTTGGCAAGTGGTAGCCTGAGATATTTTGGCAGCTTTCCCTTAACACTCGTAAATAGGTGTGATACGTCCATATAATCCCACTTGTAAAAACGTGTGTAACAAAAATAGTCTAATTCTGTCAACCATACTGTTACACTTGCAGCCCTCCGAACTCTACCATTATCAATAACAGCTCCTGAGATATCAACACACTTTGACTTACTCTCTATTGCATGATCTGTAGTACAACATAGGTTTGTAAACGTAGCGCAGAAGATACAGCAATGTGTTTTTATGCGCTCACTGAAATACTTGACAGGCTCTTGTTTTAGTGGGCTATTCGGATAACCGTCATAGCAGAGCATACAAAACGGATAGCTTGAGGTTATGTCCCGAGATCGAAACCCCGATATTTTGCGCCCCATGTGTCTTGCGTTGCCATGTGTATAGCCACCGCGAAAACACCATTGCATTAGAATCTTATACCACTTGTAATCTATCGGATATGCTCGGTAAATCTCTTGCTTGATAATGTACTTTTTACCCATAGCCTTTTTAACTTCACGTCTCAAAAGTCCGGTTTTGGTCATAGGCAGAAAATGCTCAGGTATTAAATACTTATCGAATAAGTAAAACATATATTCAGAAACTATAGCCACATCCTTGACACAGTAGTTTAATTGCTTGTCGGTTAGTGGGGTTTTGTAGTTACGTGGTATGTTATAGCCCAGGTCGTTACCGTCTACTTTTTGCGTCACTGTGTATTCCTTTGCAAGCTGTTTCAGACTACCACCTGTTATCATGAGAACATCTCTAAACTCTATAACCTCATCTTTTAATGATGCTATTATAGGCTTGCGAAGTTCCCTTGCGAAACAATAGCCCCACTCAAACCACCCCTTAATAAATTGATGCTCATAGGATAGGTTAGCGACACCGACACATAAACGGCGCTCATGAGTTAGATGCAGGTTTTCAATTAGCGCTTGTATGAACTGTTGAAACTCTTTCCACGTACGACCATAGATTATATAGTTTTCTTTGCCATATATGGAAAACTGCCATATATACATATAGGCATAATGATCTGCGGTTGTGTAGGTCTCGATGTCGAAACCACAGTATAGCTCAACATATCCATGCTTGTCTTTGCCTTGTTTATGTACCCATATAATACGGTTATAGTCAAGATAGGCGATAGGACAATTTAGGAACTCGCTGACAGTCAGGACGGTGTATGATACGTCGTTTTGGTTAGTCATTTTTTGTAACACCCTCAGCATATAGCTTAATAACATCTTGTAAATCTGAATATGTTTTCTTGCTCTGCGTCATTATTGTCAAGATGCTTTGACCCTCCGGTGTGTCTGAATAATCATACGCCCATTGTAAAGCGTCTCCAAGTGTTGAAAATGTTGTAATGAATTCATCTATTGACATAGATGCACCAACAGACGGGTCAAAAAATTCGCTTGACTCTCTGAAACTGTCATATCCTTTTTGATACTCTGCTTTTATATCTCCGTATGTTTTTATGTCTGTGTTGTCAAAATTGTATATAACCTCGTGTGCGTCAGAGTTTTTAAAAAGGTCATAAGGGCGTGCAATCTGCAAGACACCATCAGCGTTATACCTGAGATTTTCTTGTGGTATCAGTAAATCAAGTTTGGTATACATATCTTGAACAATCTTGCTATCTTCTCCGAAGTGGGCGCTTGCTGTCCGTATACGTGAATTTATTCGATTGACAGCAGATTGAACTTCTGCGCCTGTATTAAAGTATTCGGATGCATAAGCCCTTGATTTTGATGCCCTTGCCTGCGCTCGTTGTTTTAATAGCTTTTTGGCTTGTCGCTTGTTCATTTAAACACCACCTTTTCAACATATTTTTTAAGTTGTTTCCAGTCTTCAGGATGATCTACGTAGAACTTCGGACACGGTTTGCGCTTAATGTCATAATGCCGGACAAAATGCTTGACATTCGGGCATTTCTTTTTTATCCATTTTAACACATCATACAAAGCAGTCTCCTGTTCATAAGACATAGGCAATCCGTTTCCTATGCCGTCATTACATTCACATAATTCGATAGATATAGTATTCGTATTGTCAAGAATACCGTCATAAGGCCCGGATGTATAACCCCTTGACATAACAGACCATGCCGTATATTTTAATGGAATTGATAACGTTATTTTGCCCAGGCGGTCAATGAAAATATGAGCTCCCGCTGCTCTATCGTTCCCGGTAGCAAAATAGTCAGCTTCGTTCTGTGCCGTGTCAAAAATTCCCTCAGTCCAGTGCAGGGCGACTCCGATTATATTCTTTTTGAGTCGTAAACCTCCGTATGAAATGCGCTTTGCTTTGCGTACATAGTCAAAATTGAATCCTGCTATCTTTTTATTGTACTTTCCTTTGCTCATATGTGTTATCCTCCTTGCTTGCAATATAGACGCATTTTGCGCCCTGATAGGTTGTGTTAGTGAAATAATACTTGTTGCTATCACAGAAAAACTTGCACTTGTTTTGATCTTCATATAGCTGTGAGAGCAAGTTGCATCCGAACGACCCTTTGTGATGCAGGCAGTCGGTTCTTGTGCATTTGTTATATTTTGCCATGCTTTACCACCTCGCTTCTTATAAATATAATCTGTTTATCTAAATCAATGTCAAAAGCATGAACCTTGCAATTAAAACAATCCGGTATATCTTTATATGCCATAGGTTTTGAAATGCGCAAAGTATCCAATGAGTAAATTACAACTTTATAATCATCTAAATCGCTTTCAATATTGACCTCAAGAGACAATAAAAGTATTCTGACTGTATCAAAATCCATGTTTAGTCCTCACTTTCTAATAAATGAGCGCATACCCATCAATAAAAGTATGCGCTCCGGGTTAGTCGGCACTCTGTCCGCTTTTGTTTTCAAAAATCTTTAAATGGGTCGTACTCTTTTCCATCGCACATAATGCGAACGGCCTTAGGATACAGTGCAGACTCCTTGACATTACACTGTATAAAACAGCGTGCGCCCTCGATATATCCACGCTGAACAAAATCCGAAAATGATATGATACACTTGTCAGACTTTGCCTTGATCTCATCCAGGTCAATGGCGTTCTCGTCTGCGATCTGTATCGGGATGTTATATGCACTCTTGAGAGTGATGCCGGACTTGTCCTTGAACCACTTCGGAATCCACTTGTCAGCAGTATGCTCATAGAGTTTTGTCAACAGCTCCCATATGTCAGGGTCGCTCTCTACGTCAGGATAAAGCATAATAACATTCGTTGACTTGCCTGTTGGCTGTCCTGCCTCGTCCTTTTCGTTGTGCGTAAACGCTGACTTGATAACAGCGTTAAGCATGATTGTTTCTGTTTCCTTTGTTGTGTTCTTTGTTGCCATAATTGTTCCTCACTTTCTGCGCTCCTGCGCTTGCTAATTTATAGTGTTTGCAGCCATGCTCCGAAGAGCGTGACCGCTATGCCTAACGTCGCTATAAATAGCGACGCCGTGACCGTTTTAAGTGTTTCTATAATAATGCGTTTAATCATTGTCTTTCTCCTGTAATCTTGTAACCGTTCCATCCGTTTTTATTACGTATTTACTTTGGATATCTCTGTTCCACTCTCCATGATCTACCCATGTCAAGGTAACATATCCTGTATAGTCATCAGATATTGTATTATACTGCATATCTAATGTGTCGATGGACATGTTTTTACTTGCTTTCTCCAATGCTTTAGCCATAATAAGTATTGTTTCCATAATATAACCTCACTTCCTGCCGATCTTCGGCAACCATGTTTTTGTTGACAATATAATCATAACATATATCCACATATTTGTACATTAGGTAATACTTATCACGGCGATAACTTTTACTTATCACAAATAATATGTTTCACGTGAAACATGAGTGACGATCATGGTATCATAAGATTTTGACATTTTCGGTGTATTTTGTCATAGTTTTTGATAGAAATCGTAAGATTTTGATAAAAAAATGAAGAATGTGTTAGAAGTGGGGGAACTGTCAATACTATTT
>Ga0247611_10007965_pt1 | contig 13165 bp, 10 predicted proteins | sample 177DNAGHGhighgp2_FD_192422 | JGI IMG/M metagenome (GOLD analysis project Ga0247611, IMG submission 192422) | Sheep rumen microbial communities from Palmerston North, Manawatu-Wanganui, New Zealand - 1770 DNA GHGhigh gp2 | ecosystem: Host-associated > Mammals > Digestive system > Stomach > Rumen... | reverse complement strand
CGGTTACTGGCACCTCTGGCGTTACAACCCGCAGCTTGAGGCAGAAGGCAAGAACCCGTTCTCGCTCGACTCCAAAGAGCCGCAGTGGGATAAGTTCCAGGATTACCTCAAGGGTGAGGTTCGTTTCGCTTCTGTAGCAAAACAGTTCCCGAAAGAGGCAGACGAGCTCTTCGCCGCCGCTCAGGAGAACGCTCAGTGGCGTTACAAATCCTACCTCCGCATGCTCGGCACGCAATGGTAATATAATATATGTTCGCGCGACGCGCGCAAAGAAAAATCCCGCATACTTCGAGTGTGCGGGATTTTTGTGGTGCATGTATCAGCCCGAAAGGCATTGTTAAACGCCAAAATAGCATTTTGAGCGCAAAATTAACTTTCTCAACAGATTTTATTTCATTTTCTTGTATATCTCATTTATTTTTTGTACCTTTGCACGATTTTCGTGCAACCAATGAAAGTGAGCAAACATATCATCCTTGCATCGGCAGTACTATTGTTAATCGCTTGCACAAAAAAGTTAAACCCTTTGGTAGACGGGGCGGATTTATATATCCGCACAAACGCCTACGCGACAGCGGATATCTTTTATGTTTGCTCGACAGAGACGACGGACTGGATCAATGCGCAGGGCGATACCATCCATTTTGCGGATATGACAAACCCGGCACATCGTGCGGCGCTGTATGGCGAGATGAGAGGCGTGGACTCGCTCATTTGTCCGGAGACATACAATTTCTTTGCGCCTTATTATAATCAGGCAACGCTCGAGGGATTGCTACGAGACACGGTCTTTTTTGTACCGCGTTGTGCGAAAGCGGCAGAGGAAATTGTGCTGGCCTTTGGCTACTACATGGCCCATCTGAACAACGGTCGTCCATTCGTGCTAATGGGGTATTCGCAAGGCGGTTATGCTGTTGTGGAACTGCTCAAACACCTCACAGCAGAGCAGGCCTCGCGCATGGTGGCTGCCTACGTCATCGGGTATCAGATAACGGAGGACGATCTGCAACACCCGAATATCCGTGCAGCAAAGAGTGCCACTGACACAGGCGTAACGATTTGTTATAACTCTGTCGCTTCGCCGGAGGCCGAGATTCCCGTCTTGAGCGGCAAAACGGTCATGGGCATCAATCCCGTCAACTGGTGTACGGATGCAACGCCGGCAACGTATGTCTTTGACTACGACGACGCCAACGACACGCTCACCGCGACGTTGGATACCTTTACGCGCCTAACTGTCATAGAGAGTTATGATGACGCCTGTCCGATGCTTCCGTTCGTGGGCAAAGAAGGCAATTACCATTGTCTGGAGATCCCCCTGTACTACCGCTCGTTAAAGGAAAACATCGTACTTCGATGTCTTGCCCAATAGTACCTTCAAATGGACACACGTCTTCACATAGCGACCCAAGAGATAATAAATAAGGTACACGCGTATATGCGCGAGCACCCGGAGAGCGAACTGCACAAGTGCGGCAAGATGTTCGGTGTTTTGCTCTATGAAGGCGGCTATCTGGCTGCGTTCTCTGCCAAACTGGATGGCTCATACCACCACGAAGGTTTTGTCCCTCCCGTTTATGAGTTGACCACCCCACCCGTTGGAACATCTAAAGCAGAATCACAAAGGCTTCAGCGCTTGCTTTTTGCGAACTATAATTTTGTGAACGGAAAGGGTGAGACGAAGAACCTTCTCGAAATCTTCAAGGATGAGAAACCGATCATTCCTGCCGACGAGTGGTTTAACAAATCACCAATAACCAATAACCAATCACCAATGCCCCCATCGGGGGCTGGGGAGTGCTGTGCGCCGAAGTTGCTGCAATACGCCCTCACACACGGCCTCAAGCCTCTCCAATTGGCAGAGTTCTGGATCGGTGCGCCGTCAAAGACGGAGATTCGGCAGGAAGGGACTTATTATGCGCCTTGTTCCGGCAGGTGTGGACCGATACTCAGGCATATGACGCAAGGGCTGGAGGAGTTGCAGATTGAAGGCGTAAAAGACTTTAAAGAAGATCTTCCAAAGCCCGAAATCCTTTTTGAGGACAAATGGCTGATGGTGGTCAATAAACCGGCAGGGTTGCTATCTGTACCCGGTAAATCCGATGAACCTTCGGTAGAGAGTCTGCTGGGCGCAAAGGCCGTGCATCGTCTGGATCAAGACACTTCCGGACTCCTTGTATTGGCCAAGACGCCTGAGGTCTATAAGACCTTGCAAGCCTATTTCCAACGCCGCGATATCTTCAAACGCTACGAAGCTATTCTCTGCCCAAATCAAAAATCTAAAATCTTAAATCTAAAATCAGAAGGGCAAATTGATTTGCCTCTTCTGCCCAATTCGTATGACCGACCGCGGCAGATGGTTAGTCTCGAACACGGCAAACCCGCCATCACTCGCTATCATATTCGCGAACACCATCCCGATGGTACGCTCTTCGTAGATTTCTATCCGTTAACAGGCCGCACCCACCAGTTACGTGTCCATGCCGCCCATCCCGAAGGACTCAACGCCCCGATTGTCGGCGATCGTTTGTACGGTCATCCTGCAGAACGCATGATGCTGCATGCGGCAGAGATACGTTTTGTGCATCCTATAACAAAAAAAGAGATGCATTTCTGCATCCCCTTCTTGTAGTTCTATTCGAGTGTGTTGATATCCACCAGTTTGTTGACAATCGCATAGATAGTCAAACCTGCCGTAGAATGGATATTCAGTTTGCGGGCGATGTTCTTGCGATGCGAAATGACCGTGTGGGTCGAGATACAAAGCACGTCCGCTATCTCTTTATTACTCAAGCCGCGCACTACTTGTACGAGCACATCCTGTTCCCGATCAGAGAGTTCCTCGGTCTGAGGTAGTTGGTGCCGACGGTGTGTGGCAGATTGTATCTTCGTCAAAGCAGGCCGCAGGATATCATCTTCTATCGCACAATGGTCTGCAAAATCTTCCTCTGTATGCCAGAGATCGGACATGACACTTATCAACAGATAAGTGATTCTACCTCCTTCAGCCGTACCTTCCGGTGTCGGATAATACCTGATTATCAGATTCTTGATTTCCGTCAATTTGTCTGTAATCCGTTGATCATCATGCTCATGTTCGTCAAAAAGTCCCTCGTTCTCATGCTCGATATGGGTGCGAATTTCCTCGACGAACTCATCGTAACAACGCAAAATCAACCCCGGTATCTTCGTCGTGGGATCAGCCGGGATGATGGCTTCTATTAACGCTCTTCTCAACCGCGGCAGACGGAAGTCGAGGAAATAGGTATGGGCATTTTGGAGGTAACGCTGCAGAGTCGGCACATCGATATCCTCCGGAATAGCTCGCTGGTGGAAAATTTTGTAATTGACTATTGCCAAGAAGGTAGGCGTATGTACATCATGCGCCTCGCAAACCTGCTCTATGGTCTGTTCTCCTACTCCCATCTCCAGTCCAAAACGGCTGATGATCTGAATCGCGTCTTCCTCGTGCGACATGAGGTCGCAAATTTTATCAGTTGGCTTGTACATTGAATTAATTTTGCAAATTTGCTGCAAAATTACAAAAAAAAATCGATATGAGCAATAGTGCGAGCCATTTTTCACTATTTTTAGGTATTGAATATATAAAGAAAAAATCGTAATTTTGCAGTGGATTTTGAAGAAGATACGACAATAGATATGAAAAAACAGACAATTCTCTCTATTCTATTGATTATGTGCACAATATATGTGTACGCAGACGATAGTATTAAGGTGAGTGCTGCCGATCTGCAAGCACTTATTCAACGTGTCGAACGTTTGGAAGAACAATCCGCCGTAAATCGGCAGGAAGCAAACAATCCCAATAAATTGGGATACACGGACGCGCAGACAGGTGCCACGCGTATAGACACAACGACAATCGAGCAGAGAGAAAAGAGCAAACAGCAAAGACGCGGACGCTTCACTATCGGCGGATACGGAGAAATAACTGCCAAGCATTGTTTCTATTCCAACAACTATCTCCGATACGGAAAGAATCCCGAGAAATACGCGAATGACCATTATGGTGAGTTCGATCTGCCGCACGTGGTTATTTACATGGGCTACGATTTTGGTAAAGGCTGGAGCGTCGGTACGGAGATTGAGTTCGAGCATGGCGGCACAGAAAGCGCTATTGAGATAGAAGAAGAGGAAGGCGGCGAGTATGAAGGTGAGATCGAGCGCGGCGGAGAAGTGGCATTGGAACAATTCTGGCTGCAGAAAGCGTTCAACCGCTATGCTATCATCCGCGCGGGTATGCAGGTCATTCCTGTCGGAGCGTTAAATGCGCACCATGAGTCTACCGAGTATTTCGGGGTCTATCGTAATGAGGGTGAGTTCACAATCATCCCGTCCACCTGGCACGAAGTGGCGCTGACGTTTATGGGCAGCACGAAGAACGGTTGGCACTACCAGGCGATGTTTCTACCGGGTCTGGATAGCGACCGTTTTAACCGTAAGAATTGGGTGAAGCCCGGTGCCGGTAGTCCGTATGAGTTCAAATTGGCGAATGTCTTCGCCGGTGCCGCACGCGTCGATTATACGGGCGTACAGGGTTTGCGGCTGAGCCTCAGCGGCTACTGCGGCAACTCTTTCCGCAACACGTTGAGCAAAACGAACGCCGAACTGAATGAAAGTGCCTACAAGGATGTTAAGGGTACGGTCTCAATTGGTTCGTTTGACTTTGCCTACAAAGACTACGGCGTTGTGCTCCGCGGCAGTTTTACGTACGGCCATTTGAGTGATGCAGCAGCTATCACGCAGTATAATATCTCCATGCGCAAAGGTTCGGTATCAAGCAAACAATGGGTCGCTTCAGATGCTCTCGCAGCCGGAATAGAAGCCGGTTATGACTTCTTCTCGCTCAATAAGAAACTGGTGGAGAAGAAGCAGGCATTCTATGTTTTTGGCCGGTACGATTACTATGATTCTATGTTCCGCTACGACAATAAGCCGACCGATATGTACGCCTGGTGCGGACGCCATCGAGCCGCCGTAGGCATCAATTATTTCCCGATTCCTCAAATAGCGGTGAAGGCTGAATTCTCGTACGGAATACTTAAGCAAGGAACGCGCGCGGACGGTACGCGCGGAAAACTGTATAACGATGAACCGCAGATCGCAATCGGCATCGTTTATGCAGGATGGTATCAGTTGTAATTAATAATTTATAATAATTTTTATAATAGTAAATCGTCATGAAGAAGCAAATCTTATTTATTGCATTGGCAGTTATGGGATTAACTGCCTGCAAAGGAGGAGGTGGCTCAGAAATCACCTCAGACAAAGAGGCTGCGCTCCAGAAAGTAGTAGCGCCTTATGTAAACAACACGGTTGTAGCCACGTACAGTTCGATGGCGGACGCAGGTCTCGTGCTACTCGACCAATGTGAACAGATTTTGGACAAAGTGGAGAAAAGCGAAGACTACACGGCTCTGATCAAAGACGCGGATGCTTCGTGGCGTTTGATGCGTAAGTATTGGGAACAGAGTGAGGCTTTTCTCTATGGTCCGGCGAGTGCGCATAATATCGACCCGCACATCGATTCCTGGCCCTTGGATTTTAATGCGATGAACGCGTTGCTGAACAACGAGGCACAGATGAAAGCCATCGAAGAAGAAGGAGGATCATACGTGGGAGACAAACTCGGCTATGCACTCAAAGGTTTCCATGCTGCCGAGTACTTGCTTTTTGAATCGGTTATCAAAGACGGACATGCCGTTGGTACCGGCAAACCTCACGCTGCTAACCTCACCCATGCCGAGGCTGTCTATCTGCTTGGTATCGTAGAAGACCTTACGCAACAGGCAATTTTGTTGGAATACTGCTGGGCTGGCGAAGTGAGTGCGGCCAAGATGAAATTGCTTGAAGACGGCGAAGTGGATCTCTATGAAGATAAATACGGATGGCAGATGATCAATGCCGGAAAAGCGGGTTCAACCTATCTGACCTACCAAGAGGTAGCAGAAGAAATCATTGCCGGTGCTATCGACATCGCCGGTGAGGTAGCGGATTTGAAATTGGGTAACCCGTATATCAGCAGTACCGCCGAAGAGCGTGATTATATCGAGAGCCCGTACAGTTGCACCTCAACCATCGATTTCGCAGACAACATCCGTTCGATTCAGCACGCCTACAGCGGTGCATTGGCCGGCGACGCGTCTGTAGCAGACTATGTAAAGAGTCAGGACAAGGATCTTGACGCGCGCGTTCGCAAAACTATTGATGAGGCTATTCAAGCCATCGAAGCTATTCAGGACTTCGAGAACACAGCTAAAAACAACCCGCAAGTAAAAGCGGCTATCGATAAAGTATCAGCCCTTGAAGATATTCTTAATGACGAGGTACTGCCCCTCCTGTCCAAATGAGTCGAAAGGCCGTTTTTCGCTAACAGAATAACATACTAAAACGATATAGTTATGAAAAAGGAATTTTTATTGATGGCGTTGGCAGCTGTTGCATTAGTAGGCTGTAAAAAAACGCCCAATCCCGAACCTGAGAAAGAGATGCCCGATTGGTACTACACCGGCGGTAAATTAGGTACGACCACCAATCTCACATCCATGACCTTCCGTCAGCCGACACCGGCCACAGAAGAAGCAGGTCTGGGTACGATGTTTGCCCAAGGCGACCAGATTGCCGAGAAACCCTTTGTGACCAACTCCGAAGGTCGTCAGCATGGTTTGGGACCTATTTACGTACGTGCGTCCTGCCAACATTGTCACCCGAACTACAGCCACGGAACATCCGTTCCGGATGGTACATACGATGCAGCTAACGTAGGTAACGGCACGCTGCTCGTAGTCATTAATCCTGCTACGCAGGGCTATGTACCTTGGTTAGCGGGTATGCCGCAACTCTTCGGCGCAGAACCGTTCAAGGCACCGCTCGACCCGGATCAGATTACCGTAACTTGGAAAACCGCGACCGATGAACATGGCAACAAGTTCGCCGACGGAGAAACCTACGAGTTGCGTTATCCCGAAGTCAAAATGCCTAATACAGCCGTTTATGTGTATAACCAAGGCTATCGTGATCCAGACGGTTTGCTGGAGAGTCAAAGCTATGAGGTTAAATTAGAGAACACTATTGGCGTTTATGGTTCAGGCTTGCTCGATGCCATCACCGATGCGGATATCATTGCCCAATACGAGAAAGAAGCTGCGGATGGCAAACTGCACAACGGTCTTAACCCTGCTTTCTGGGAAGGAGGCTTTAAGGAGAGCGGTTATTACAAGAACGACGCCAAATGGGGTCCGAAACGTTTTACGTATGCCCTCACACGCGGTCCTCTCATGGATGGTGCCGGTGCAAACGCTATCTGGAACATCACTAATGTGACGCGTAGCGACCGTAAATATCATTACCTCGACCTCAACGGCACCATCTATGCCGAATATGCATCCAAAGATCCGGAAGTACAGGCTAAGTTCGGTACCGAGGAAGAGATTTACAACTACCTGACAAGCAAGGAACTACCGGCAGAAATGAGTGATGATGAATTTACTCAAGTCATGATCTGGCATCGTGGTTTAGCAGTTCCTGCTGCACGTAATGTGACCGACGAGAAAGTGCTGAAAGGTAAGGAGTTATTCACACAAATTGGCTGCGATTACTGCCATAGACCGACTTGGACTACCGGACCGGATGAGGTTCGTGACCCGAATGAGTTCAAGGGTTTCACAGCGCAGATGCCGCGTTACCCGAACCAGAAGATTTGGCCGTATACCGACATGATCCAGCATAAACTGCACATGGAGAACGATATCCGTACAGGTTGGTGCCGCACTACCCCGCTTTGGGGACGTGGTCTGCATAAGAAAGCTACCGGAGACCTGTATGAAGCCCGTATGCACGATACTCGTGCACGCAATGTGATCGAAGCAATCATGTGGCATGGATATAGTCCGGAGTCGGATGCCTACTGGCCGACACAGCAATTCTATAATCTGAATAAAGAAGACCGAGATGCAATCGTTGCTTTCATCAATGCAATCTAAGCCTGCAACATGGCTGATTCACATAGCCCTCGCAACTATCGTTGTGGGGGCTTGTGTGACGCATTTCTTCGGCGAACAAGGAGAAGTGCATGTACGCGCCGACCAAGCTACTTCACTCACTGCGAACCACTCCACCCTCACTCTTTTCCTTTGGGATTTTCAGATTGTCAATGACGCGGACGGCAATCCTGTCGATTTCATCTCCGAGTTACGCTTGTTGGATCGAGGAGCAAAAAGCAAAGAACAAGGACTCAAAGTGGATGAAGGTATCGTGCGGATGAATAAACCGCTCAAATACCACGGCTTTCGTTTCTGCCAATCGGACTACGACAGCGACCAACTGGGCGTGGTGTTCACCTATAACTACGATCCGATAGGCATCGGCATCACTTATACCGGCTATGTGTTGCTGCTCATTGCCATGATTGCTTTCTTCTTTCAGAAACGTAGCTATTTCCGTGCCCTCGTAAAGAAACAGCACACATGGCTTTTAGTTGGTTTAGGCCTCTCGGCTATTGTGCTGGCCTTTATTATGACGAAGGTCGTTACACCTAAACCGCCCTTACAACCTGTGCTCCAGACACCGTTGCTCGGTATTCATGTGTCGGTTATCATGTTAGCATACACGCTCCTTGCGGTCATGATGATCAATGGAATTTTAGGTCTTTGTATACCTGCCAAACGCGAGCAGATCATGACGCTCTCGCAGATACTGTTGTACCCTGCCCTCTTCTGTCTCACCGCCGGTATTTTCATAGGTGCGGTATGGGCAAACATGTCTTGGGGACGTTATTGGGGATGGGATCCGAAAGAGACCTGGGCACTCATCACCATGCTCGTCTATGCTCTCCTGCTCCACTTCCCTTGGTTGAAAAACAAATTACCAATCACCAAACAGAAATCACAAATAATCTACCACATTTTCTGCGTGGTAGATTTTGCCCTCGTTCTCTTCACCTATTTCGGTGTATCGTATCTTCTTGGAGGTTTACACTCCTATGCTTAGCGGATCTTTTTGAGGAAGCGGCACAGATAGTCCTGCCAATTGGGCCAGTCATGTCCACCGTCACTCTCGTAATAGGTATATTCGAGATGATTCGCTTGTAGCCAATGACGGTACTCTGTCACAAAAGTATAGAGAAAATCCTCGCGTCCGATACCTATCCAATATACTGGGTCGGAAGTCATCATGGCATGCACTTCCTCTTTCCAATTATCATACGCCTCATGGGAAGGCGCGGGGATGATGGCCGGAGAGAAAAGGCCTATATAGGCGAATTGTCCATGCAGGAAATGCGATATATGCATGGTATGAAATCCTCCCATAGAGAGACCGGCAATAGCGCGTTGGGAGGGCAGGCTACTGATACTATAGCGATGTTCTGCCTCGGACATAAACTGCGCGAAACGACTCTCCCATTCGCCCGTCATCGCATTGTTTTTCTCTTCTTCATAAGTAGGCCTGCTCGGACAGTTATCAGGCATGATAACGACCATTTCTTTTATTTGCTCCAATCGAAGGAGCGAATCCATGATACGAACTATGTTTCCTTTCGTCACCCAGTCGTCCTCATTTCCGAACATGCCATGTTGGAGATACAGCACAGGAAAAACCTCCTCTTCTGCCCGCTCGGCATATTCGCATGGCAGATAGACGCAGCACGGCACACCAAGTATAGTGTCGCGTTCAATCGTACCGACATGTCCCACTTCTTTCTCTTTGCGACAGCCGGTTAGAGTCAACCCGACCGTCATTATGGCCGCAAATACAATGAATAAACGTTTCATATGCGTGCGTTTTATTGACTGGTCTGCAAATAGTGTTGAAGCCGGTAAAGCGCCTCGGAAAGCACTTTACGGGAGGTTGCCAGATTGATGCGTATATAATTCTCACCGCCATACATCTCCGAAGGATTGAAAAGCACATGTCTCTTCTCCGCCAGATTGCGGCAGAATGTCTCTGCACTCACCCCCAACGACGCTATGTTCACCCATGCCAAATAGGTGCCTTCTGTCTCATGGAGCTGCAACTGCGGCAGCTGTTCACGGAGAAAATCACGCAGATAGCAGAAATTGCCATATATATATTCGTTTAACTCATCCAACCAATCCTCGGACTCGTTGTAAGCCGCCACTTGCGCCACAAGCCCGAAAGGATTGAGACCGTTCACTTCGTGAATCTCCAAAGCATGGTTGATTTGCCGGAATAGTTTCTTGTTCGGCACAAAGATGTTCGCGCACAACAAGCCGGCTATGTTAAAGGCCTTGCTGGCGGATGTACAGACGCAGAAATCCGTGTCATTGATGGCAATAGATGCAAAAGGGGTGTACGAATGTCCGGGGAAAGCAAACTCACAGTGGATTTCGTCACTAAGCACAAATAGATGTTCGCGACGCATGATAGCCGCCAAACGCTCCAATTCATCCCTGCTCCATACGCGCCCTGTAGGATTATGAGGATTGCAAAGCAAAAAGACATCCGCCTCTTTTGCCTTACTCTCCACTTCCGCCCAGTTGATCTCAAAGCGGTTTCCTACAAGCACCAATGGAGACTCCACCAACTCGCAACCCATGTTCTCAATACAGGAGAAGAAACAGTTATAGGCCGGTGTGAAAGTCAGCACACGTAACTTGTCTGAACTCTTTCTGACTTGTAAAGCGGCGAAGATGGCCGAGATAGCCGGAACAACAGCGGTAGTATACAAGAGGTTGTCGCGTCGGATTCCTTTCCATCCGTGACGGCGCTCAAACCACGAAGCAACGGCGTCATAGTTGGCTTGCGGAACGATTGAGTAGCCAAACACACCGTGATCCAAACGGCGTTGCATGGCTTCACGGATGGGGCGTGCAGCGGCAAAATCCATATCTGCCACCCAAAGCGGCAAGCACCCTCGGGCCTCATCCGAATCCCATTTATAGCAATCGGAACCTTCTCGTGATACGTATTCTAACATGGTATTCGATGATTTCTATTTCTTATTCTTTAGCATCCCTTTCTGCCAGGTCAATGTCGGGTACGTCTTCTTCAGGTAAATCTCCGCATCATGGATTCCGCTACTACCGCTGGTTGCAAACGGAATCATCGTCTTGCCCTCTAACTGCGGCAGGTTATTATCCAGCCATGAGTTGATGATGCGCGGACAAATACCCCACCATATGGGGAACCCCACATACACCGTATCGTACGGCGTGACATCCGTGCAACGCTTGATAGCCGGTCGCTCATCAGGATCCTTCATCTCTATGGACGAACGGGATTGATCGTTCCTCCAGTCGAGATCGGCAGCGGTGTAGGGCTCTGCGGGTTCGATCTCCCATAAACGGGCGTTAAACTGTTTAGCCAACTTCTCTGCGGCTGCTTTTGTGGTGCCCGTGGCCGAAAAATACGCCACTAAACTTTTTGCTTCCATACTGCTCATACATACGGCACATACCAGTGCCAAGACAATTCGTTTCATGTGATTATTATTTGCAAATTTGCGTGCAAATTTACTACAATTTTTTGGAATATACAAATAAAATTGGAAATAATCTATTTTTGTATAATTTTTATGCATAAAAATTTGGAATTTCAAGAAAAATGTAGTACCTTTGCAGCGCAAAATGTGTGAACCATGAAAAAAGTAGTTATTCTGTTTATTTCCGCGCTGTGTTTGGCGGGATGTCAAAAAAACTCTATTGCCCAGTCTATTGCCGAGTCGAACCCTATCATGCCTATCCGTATGCAAGCGGACACAACACATGTGGTGCTTACCGACTATGTGCCGGCTTTATTCGGCAACCCCGAAATATGGAAAGGTCTCCAATGGACAGCCGGGGAATCAATTGAGTGTCTGAACCTGACGGGCGTGGCTCCACTCGTTCAAGAGATGGATATCGTTAACCGCGACCGGTCTATTCACGCTATCATCATGCACGACCGCAAAGGATCGTTCGCAATCCCTGTATTGCCGGCTAAACCCGTTCGCCAGGGATTAGTGTCCTTGGGATATGCAGACGGCCGTCTGCGCGTCGGATTCGTGGAGCCCGCTGCTAACCCTTCTTTTGAGGCTTATGTGCAGAACGCGCTCATAGATCATCGTCTTTGGCAGGAAGAAGAGGATGGAACGTGGATGTTGGACATATCCGGATTAGGAAAAGAGGGGATTAGTGGTCGCGCGTACCTGCGTATCTTCGCGGAAGATGACCAGTATCTGTACAACGACCTGTTGTTGCCGATGGAGAACGGACAGATAATCACGGATGCGACACAACTCAACCGTCACGATCAGCAGGCACAGGTGCTCTACTCTATCCTCATCGACCGTTTCTACGACGGCAATACCGCCAATGACTGGAAAATGAACTCGCCTGAAGTGCTCGATATAGTTGATTACCAAGGTGGTGACTTGGCGGGTATCACAAAAAAGATCTCGGATGGTTATTTCGACCAACTCGGTGTGAATACGCTCTGGATCAGTCCTATCACCCAGAATCCGTGGGATGCATGGGGTCTCTACCCATTCCCGAACGGTAATAAATACGACAGCACGAAGACGTACACTAAGTTCAGTGGCTATCATGGTTACTGGCCTATTTTCGCCACCAAGTTAGACGATCGTTTCGGTACGCCGGACGAACTACGCACCTTATTAGACAGCGCACACGCGCACGAGATAAACGTAGTGTTGGATTATGTGGCCAATCACATGCATATCAACTCGCCGACGTTGCAGGAACACCCCGATTGGCACACCGATTCGATATTGCCGGACGGCCGACGCAACTTCGAATTATGGGACGAAGCGCGCTTGACGACCTGGTTTGACAAACATATCCCCACCTTGGATTTGGAGCGCGAAGAGGTTTGCGAGGCAATGACCGACAGTGCTCTCTACTGGTTGGAGAACTACGAATTGGACGGTTACCGTCACGATGCATGCAAGCATATACCCGAAGGCTACTGGCGCATGTTAGGTCAGAAGATAGCGGCTCGCTGGCCGGGTCGACCCATATGGATGATCGGAGAGACATACGGCAGCCCTGAACTGATTGGCAGTTATGTCAAGACAGGCATGCTGAACGCCCAATTCGATTTCAATGTCTATTTCACAGCCCGCGAAGCACTATGCGGTGCCAAGGGATTGGACGAGGTGATGGCGAATGAATTGACCTCTCTGCGT